>Ga0335397_10000088_pt1 | contig 97940 bp, 74 predicted proteins | sample MAT04_FD_205740 | JGI IMG/M metagenome (GOLD analysis project Ga0335397, IMG submission 205740) | Freshwater microbial communities from Lake Fryxell liftoff mats and glacier meltwater in Antarctica - MAT-04 (spades assembly) (version 2) ...
GACCGCGGGCATCTTGCCCGCTGCTGAAGTGTTCCAATCAGTATTGGGAACAATCACATGGCAACCGAACACCATAACTCTTGCGGGCAAGATGCCCGCGGTCCCAGGGAACGACCTCATTACGCCACCGTTTCTAAGGCTCCAGCAGCCAAATCGCGATAAAGGCCTGATTAACGCTTACCAAGCCCGTTTGCAGGGGCTGCGACAGGAGCACTCAGGCTCCACGATGTGGGGAGGGGCTTGGCGACGAGAATTCTCCAGGGTCGTTTAATTCTCGGGCTTGGAGAAAGTAGGCGACTCTCTCCGAGAGTCGCCAATTCTTACTGCTTTCAGAAGTGGTCACTCTCGGAGAGAGTGACCTACTCTCCAAAGAGAATTAAACGACCCTGCCCCCGTTTCGAAGTCAGCTTTACACGTTCGCAATTGCTTGGCATAAGGCCGCTGTTCACCGCGAACATTAATTGCTTTCACGAACGGGCTGGGTCGGCCGGGGGGCCGCTGATCCAGGGGGGGAAGTCCATGAAACGATTCCGGGTCTGGGGGGTGTCCGCGGCCCTGACTTGCGGACTGGGAGTGCCGGTTGCGCTTGCAGATCCGCCTGCGGCAGAACAAACCACGCTCATGAAGAAACTGTTCGGTCCACGGCAGCCTAAACCCGCCGGCCCGACTGTCGCAGCCAATAGCGATCGACCACCCACGATCCAGGCACCGCTCGCACCCGAGGTGCTGGCCGATGCCTTGCGTGCGGAGCAGGATGCGTATCTACGACGGATCTCGGTTTGCACCGAGTTGCGCCGGGTCGCAATCGAGAAGGGGAACGACGCGCTGGCTCGTCAGGCGGACGAACTCGAACGCCAGGCGTCCCAGCTGTACAACCTCCGCGTTGCCGGGCTGGGTGTACCCCGAGGGAAGACCCCTGCAACTGAGTCCGCACGGGGATCGGATACCCTGGATCGCGGTGCGGCTTCGACCCAGGCCATCACGCAAGCCCGGCGACTGGAAGCGGCCTCGAACCCAGTTCCTGGCACGACCACGGCTCAGGTGCGGGAGGTGAAGCCATGACACGACTACTTCTGGCAATGACGCTTGGAGCGTTGATTGGTTGCACCGGTATTCACCCGGTTGGGCCACTGGCAAAATCGGGGATGGGTCCCCGCATGGGCAAGGATAAGGACGCGAAGGACAAGGATGAGGCGCCCGGACCGATCACGATCCCGGCCGTGAAGCCGACCCCACCCTTGAATACGACGGGACCGGAGGACGTGGATCCGAACGATCCGAACTTCGTGATCCGCAAGTTGCAGCAAGAACTGGAAGCGGACCGGAAGTCGATCCCATCGACATCGAAGACCGTGGAAGTGTCACGCTACAAGAACGGCGTGAAGCAGTGAAAAGTGTGAGTGAATAGTGTGAGTGTGAGTGAAAAGACGTGCTTCTGTCTTTTCACTCACACTATTCACTCACACTTCATCTTCGTCCGCGAACTCTTCGAGGCGGCACGAACGGGTTGGTTGACGCAGCTTCAACAGTCCGCGTGCCTCGATCTGGCGGATGCGTTCGCGAGTGATGCCGTACTGCTTGGCGACCTCGTCAAGCGTTCGCGGGGTGCCATCTTTCAGGCCGAACCGCAGTTCGATCACTTCTCGCTCACGCGGTGCCAGCGACCGAAGCACCTCGCAAATTCGCTCCTTGAGCAAGCGCTGATCGACATGCTCGCCAGGAGTCGAGGTATGCGTGTCGCTCAGAAAATCCTCGAGCGCCCGCTCACCATCACCACCGACGGGATCGTTCAGGCTGATCGGATGCCGACCGACGGCACGCAGACTGCGCGTGTCTTCTTCCTTTACGCCCAGGGCCGTGGCAAGTTCCAAGCTGGTGGGATCTCGGCCGGTCGCGGCGGAGAGTTCGTTCCGCATCCGCTCCATTTTCGCGAGCGTGGCAATTTGGTGACACGGAACGCGAACAGTACGAGCATGGTCATGCAGTGCCCGGGTGATCCCCTGACGCACCCACCATGTGGCGTAGGTGCCGAACTTGAACTTCAGCCGCCATTCGTACTTGTCCACGGCTCGCATCAAGCCGCGGTTTCCTTCCTGAATCAGGTCGGAGAATGGCAGGCCACGGTTGCGGTAGTTCTTGGCGATCGACACCACAAGTCGAAGGTTCGCTTCCGCGAGTTCCTTGCGAACACGCTGATAGATCAGTCGGCGCTTGCGAAGCACCTTGACGAGAGCCGTCATTTCGTCCGGGGTCATGCGGACCCGATCCATCGCTTCGCGGAGGGCCTTCTGGCTCTTGGCCTTGTCGGCCGGGCAACCGGCATCGACGTGGGCACGGGCCAGGTGCCGTAGTTCATCGGCCAGATCCGTCAGTTCGTCGGTCCAGCGTTCAAGGACTTCCGTACGTGGCGACAGCTCATTGGCGAGCTTTCGACACTTGGAGAGTCGATGGAAGCGATCGCGCTTCCAGGCCGATACCGATCCTGCGAACTCGTCGCGGACACCGGCGGAGAACACCTTCGACTCCTGATCCAGGAGCGTGGCCAGCGTGGCGAGGTTCTTCGCAAGGCGTGCGAGGATCTGTGCCCGGGTGAGCTTCAGTTCCTCGGACGAGTAAACATCCACGTTGGGGTCGATCGGTGTCTGCCCGGCAGCGATCTGCTCGAATTTTTCGGAGACCCGTGCGAGAACGTGAGGGCACAACAGCGATGCATTTCGGAATCGATTCCGGTGATGCTCGAGCTTTCGCGCAAGCGCGAGTTCCTTCTCCTTGTTCAGGAGCGGAATCGCCCCCATCTGCCGGAGGTACAGGCCCAGCGCGTCGTCTGGGCCGCCGGTGTATTCATCCTCGGCGACGGGTTCGGGTTCTTCGGACGAAGCCCCGAAGCCCTCGACCTCAAGCGCGGTGTCGTCGTCGGCAACGCCATCAGCGTCGGCATCGTCGGCCAGGTCGTCATCGTCAGTCACGCTATCCGTCTCGCTACCGAGAACGGCGTCTTCCCGCTCCTCTTCGGCTGGCAGAACGTCGCTCGGCCGCTCATCGCGGTCGTTTTCTGGTAACGTGTTTTGGCGAATCATCCGGCTCATATCCAAATCCGCTCCCCGGCTGGTAGGCCAGCCGGCATGGCAACATTCCGTGTGGTCCGTATGACGGTAATCAAAACTCCAGAGACACAACTCTGAGGTTCAGGTACCAACGGGTAATCTTGAGGGGTATCCGCCTCGCAACGGTTCCGGTCGTTGTGGGGCGGAGCGAAACACCAACTTAGGTTCTGAGGAAGAGTGCGGCAACCCGTCACTCAATTCCGACGCCCGACAGCGAAAAAAGGTTCACACGTCGATTGCGGAATTCCTCAAGAGTCATGGTATTATACCCGACTCCGGGCGTGCTTCGCGAGAATTGGCCGCTAAAGTTTCGCAGGCTTTCCCGATCAGCCCGTTCTACCCGCAACACAAGTAAAACACGTTCGGCTACGGTTCCCACGAACTCACACCATCCGGGTAATCGCCAACCACTGAGGTGTTCCATGCGTTCCATCTTCGCCCTGCCCTTCCTCGTTGTGTCTTCAACTGCCTTTGCTCTCGAACCGGCAGATATCTGGATCATCGTGAACAAGAACGTGCCAGAGTCCCGGCAAGTGGCTGACCACTACATCGCCAAGCGAAGCGTGCCGAAGACCAACGTTATCGAACTGGATTTACCCAAGGGCGAGGACATTTCCCGGGGAGACTACGACACGAAACTCGCCGAGCCTATCCGCGTGGCATTAAAGGAGAAGAAGGACGCTGCGAAGGTGCTTCTCACCACATATGGCGTTCCCCTGCGGGTTGGCGCTCAACCTCCGGACGCCGAACAGCAGAAAGAGCTGGACTCGTTCCGCCCAGACCTCGCGATCGCTCGTAAGCAACTTGCCGAGTTGGAGAAGAAAGACGTTCAGCACGGAAATCTGGATCTCGCGCGGGCCGAACTCTTCCGCCGAGCCGTGAACCAGTTGCAATTTCGTGAAAAGACACTCACTCACCCCGAAAGTCACGCCTGCGTGGACAGTGAGTTGATGCTCCTCTGGTGGCCGAAGTACCGTTTCGAGCGATGGGTGCCGAACCCGCTCTACTTTCAGGCATCGGACAACTACCGGAAGGCAAGCCCCAGCGTGGTAATGACGTGCCGCCTTGATGGGCCGACGGTGGAGATCGCGAAACGGCTCATCGACGATTCAATCGCTGTCGAAGCAAAAGGGCTGGCTGGCGATGTGGTCATCGACTCGCGTGGCATTCCATTCAATGGAAAGGGCGACAGCGGGCATGGCTACGGCGGGTATGACGAGTCGATGCGTGAAGCGGCGAAGTTGCTCGAAGGCGGCGGGATGAAGGTGACACTCGATACGAAGAACGAAGTGTTGCCCGCGAACAGCGCGAAGGGTGTGGCGATTTATTGCGGCTGGTATTCGCACGCCAACTTTGTCGATTGTTGCGAGTATGTCCCCGGTGCCGTCGCGTGGCACCTGGCAAGTTCCGAGGCGACGACGCTCCGCAACAAGGACAGCAAGGTGTGGTGCCCCAACTTGCTGAAGAAGGGTGTATGCGCGACGTTCGGCCCCGTGGCAGAGCCGTACACGGTGGGCTTCCCGAAGCCGGCCGAGTTCTTTGGCTATCTTGCAACCGGAGAGTACACGCTGGTCGAGGCGTATTCGCGAACCGTGCTGATGTGTAGCTGGATGACGGTGCTCGTGGGCGACCCGCTGTACAACCCGTTCAAGAAGAACCCGAAAGTGAAGATGGCCGACGTGTTGCCTAGCCCGAAGGGCGGCCGAAACATCACGCCGTGAAAAGCGAGTCCACCCATAGTATTCCGAGACTTCAACGAACCGTGGAGCGGGTCAGGGGGCCAGGATGTGCTTGCCGTCTTCGAACTTCTTGTGGCAGGCGTTGCAGTGAGTGAGCATCAGTTCGTAGGCCTTCTTCGCACCCGCGAAGTCCTTCGCCTTCGCCGCTTTCACCATGTCGGCACCCGCGTCACGTGAATCGACGCTGTACTTGGTCCACAGGTCGACGTCCTTTTCGGGCAAGCGCAACAGGAGCAGGTTGCCGCCCTCGGCGAGGATGAGGGCATCGGAGCGGATCGCCTTCCAGCCCGCGGCATCCTTCGGCTCGGCGGCCATCCCCGTCTTGAGCCGCTTGTAGGGCGACTGAAACACGCCCTCCATGAAGTCGTGCATGTTGACCGGGACCGGCTTGGGGGTGGCCTTCGTCGGTTCCTTGTCGGCAGCGCGGGCGGGAGAGCCGTTCTCCGATCGACCGAACAGAACACTGATCAGAAGCACGGCAAGCGCACACGCGATGGGACGCATCAGACACCTTTCAGTAGGGGAGCAGCTTCGGAATCGAGTTGATTCTCTTTTTCAAACCAGTGCCGAACTCAGTTCCTTCACCAGTTGCCGCACACTGTTCAGCGCGGCGGCGCGGTCGGTGCCTGCGGCTTCCAGTTTCTTCACCAAGGCACTGCCGACGATCACGCCGTCGGCGATCTCTTTCAGGTCGCGGACGTGTTCCGGGCGGCTCACGCCGAAGCCCACACATAACGGAAGGTCGGTCATCGTGCGGAGGCGGGCCAGCAGTTCGGGCACCCCACCCGCCATCTTGGCGCGCTCACCGGTGATGCCGACGACGCTCACGACGTACACAAACCCACTGCACGCTTTCACGACCTTCGCGGCTCGCTCTGGCGAAGTCGTCGGCGTCACGAGCAGGATCAGCTTGAAGTCGCGATCGGCCGTGAGCTTCGACAATTCTTCGGCCTCTTCGACCGGCACATCCGGAACAACAGCCCCGCTGAACCCGGCCGCCTTCGCGGAGTCGATGAACGTGCTCACTCCTCGCTTGTACATGAGCGAGTACGACGCCATCGAGACGAGCGGGACGGTGGGTTTGATGCTGCCGAACGTGCTGAAGATGTCGGCAAGTTTGAGTTTCTTGTCGAGGGCACGCGTGTACGACGCCTGAATGACGGGGCCATCCGCGATGGGATCGGAGAACGGGAACCCCACTTCAATGAGGTTCGCGCCCGATTCCGCGACCGCGGGAATGAGCTCGCGGGTGAACGCGAGGTCCGGGTCGCCTGCCGTGACGAACGGCATGAACGCCTTGCGCTTGGCGGCACGGAGCGACTGGAAGAGTGTGTCGATCGGATTCATGCAGTGGTTTGTATACGCCGCTGCTGTCGCTGTCCGGCGAGGCAATACGCCAGATCACGAAATGTGCGGAGTTCGCCGAGGTTCACGGAAAGTGGTTGACTCAATTGGTTCAGCCAACGAAAGGCTCGCCACGCGCCCGTCAAGAATACCAGCCCCAGCGCAAATAACGGCAGATGCAAGCCCACGACACCGAAGGCAACGAATACCACCGACAAGAGCAAAAAGAATCCAACATCACACCTCGCCAGCCCGACGCCACAGCCCACAAGCCAGTGCCGGAACTCGAATGCGACTTCCGGAATCCGCCCCGGTTCGATGAGCGTGAGCCGCCAGTACAGGTTGTGGAAGTCGTCCTCAGAGAGAGCAAGGAGCGGAGTCGATGGTGTGAGATGTTGCGGGTTCAACCCACGTTCAGCGAGCATCGCGCGAACGGTCAGAAACGCACCTGCAGGGAGACACGGCCGGGCGCTGTGGTTCCAGGGACGAATCGCCGGCCGGGTGATTCGCGAAGCGAGGAAGTTGCACACATCGCGAATATTCCGGCCCCGTAGTCGTGGAAACGCGTTCTTCCAGTCCTCGATTGGGATATCAACCCGGAAGACGGAGTTCAGATACTCGGCCAGATTGTAAGTCGATTCCCATGCAAATTCATCGAGTGCGTCCAGAAGATCAGTGGCTGCAGAATCCCACGTCAAGTCATGCCAACCCGATGCCGACCGTGCCGCTTCTCGAAGGACGGCGAACACATACTCCGGAGTCGCGGGGATTTCGTCCGTTGGGTAATCGGAGATCATGGGCGATTCCCGTGCGGTTCGGCATCCGAGGAATGGAAGGCGAGAATCATGGGGTCGGGGGAACCTGCGGTTTTCGGGGGATCTCGGACCAGAACAGTTCGCGACCACCCGCAAACACCTCACTGGCCCGGAAGTCGTGCAACTTGGGTTGCTCGCCCGGTTCCAGACTCCAGGCATCCAGGTTCACGAAGAACAGGCCGTTCAGGTAGCCAATGCGAGCGTCGGAGATTCGCACCTTGGGTTGGCCTGGCCGCATCTGGAAGCGATATTCCTCAACGCCTTCCAGACGCAGCACGAGTCGCACAGCCTTCGCCTCGGTGGCGGGGGACTTGGTCGCCTCGTGAACGGTCAGGTGAAACTCGACGGCCACCTGCTTCGCCCTGGGGTACTGGACCCGCACGCGACGGAGGCGGCCACCGGAGAGGCGATACTTCCGCAGGAACGCGGCGACATCTTGCGGAGCCAAACGAGTCGGGTCAGGCATAGTGGGTGCCGCGGTGCGGCTGAGTGTTCGGTCCTGGGAGTGGACCTGTCTTCCCATTCTACACGAGCGAATCAAACACGCGAACGCTCGCCCAGTTTGCTTTGTTCTCGTCGATGAACTTGTTGTGCGTGGCGTCGTCCTGGTAAGCGTCGTGTGCGGCTTTATCGACAAACACGAGGTGGAGGCCAACGTGCCAGTCGCACACGTTCACTTCGCGAGTCAGTTCCGCACACAGAGGCCCGGCCGCGAAGAACACGATCCCCGGTTGCACGTTCAGGTAATGCTTGCACGCGGCAACGAGTGCGGCGACCTTCTCGGGGCTGGAATCCTTGAGCTTGAAGAACACATTGTGGGCGAGTCGCGGTGCGGACATGGGGGAGGGCCTCGGTTTGGCGGCGATTGTGTGTGACTCACTTCCAGCTTACAATTCACCAGGGGTTGTTGCCACGCTCCCAGGGGGCAAGCGATGAACGCGAACGAATACATCCGCAATCGAAACACAGTGCCAGCCGAATACCTCCTCTCGTATCAAGGGAAATACGTTGCTTGGGCGACCGATGGGAAGCAGATCATCGCGGATGCCGACGGGATCGAAGAGTTGATCGCGGCAATCGACGCCCAGTATCCTATTGGAACCGAGTTTGTCATCAGTTATGTTCCGGCCGGTCCTTACGAAGACCGAGAGCGGGATTCATTTGTCGGCGGGACACCTTTCGGCCCTGGAGCAAATGGAACTCCCCAGTGATCTTCCCACTCCTCGACACTCCGCTCACGAACACTCAGGCCAATACGCCCGTTCGCATTCGGTTTCGTCCACTGATTCCACTGCGTGTGGCAGGCCCGAACGGGCGTCTGATCGATCTTGAGGCATTGGTGGACACAGGAGCAGACGAAGTACTCCTGCCCGACACGTTGCTTCCGGCCTTTGGCTTTGCCGCTGGGTCCGGTGTCACTCGGGGAACATCTGGCATCGGGGGCCGCACAACGGTTGTCTTCCATCCGGTTCGACTCGAAATCCGGGCAAACTCAAACGACCGCGTTGCGTGGCATGCCACCGTGGGGTTCGCCCAACTTTCACTTCACGTTGCAATGTTTGGCGTCGCTGGGGGTCTGGAATTCTTCCACACCACGCTGAACGTGATTGACCGGCAACTGGGGCTGTTTCCACATCCCACGATTCCACTCGCTGCTCCGTGTACCTCACCACACATTGCGTTCTCGGTTCCATGATGCCCATGCGTTTGCTCGATCTCACGCTGCCAACACCCGTCGAGAATCTCGCGCTCGACGAAGCCCTGTTGCTCGCCGCAGAGGAAGGCCACGGGTGCGAGGTGCTGCGACTCTGGGAGTTGCCGGCGCTCGCGGTCGTCGTCGGTTCGGGCGGCTCAGTCGAGATCGACGTGAACACGACAAACTGCGAGGCCGACGGCGTTCCCGTGTTGCGGCGTGCAAGTGGCGGCGGCACGGTGCTGCTCGGCCCGGCGTGTCTGTGCTACAGCCTGATTCTGGGCTATGACCACACGGCCGGGTTGAACGAGATCCCCGCGTCGAACCGGTACGTGCTGGGGCGAATTCGTCAGGCCCTCCGGAGCATCCTGCCTGCGCTCACCGTTGAGGGAACCAGCGATCTCGCCATTGATGGCGTGAAGTTCTCGGGGAACGCTCAGCAACGGAAACGGCGACACTTCCTGCATCACGGCACGTTGCTGTGCGGCTGCGATCTCACGCTGCTCGCGAAATACCTGAACGCTCCAGAGCGGCAACCGGACTACCGCAGGAATCGCTCGCACGCGGAATTCGTGACGAACTTACCTGCGACGACCGCGGATGTGAAACGCTTGCTGATTCAGGAATGGGAAGCTGAAGGTGAATACGAGCCGCTGCCCTGGGAAGCGGTGCAGCGACTCGTCGAGGAGAAGTATTCACGCCCGGAGTGGAACCGCCGGCGCTAGAGCGGTGGCCCCGATCGGACCACCGGCAATCACGACACGAACTGCCTCACGTCGCGGTACCGTTTGCAACCGGTTTCCCGTTGGCCACGGGCGGTTCCGTGATCAACGGCGTATCGCCGATTAGCTTAGCGAAGTACTCGGGCATCTCGACTCCGCCCACATCCTTCATCACCTGCAGCATTGGCGGCATCACGCGGGCCATGTCCTGGAGGAAGCCGGCGGTTTTCGAGAGATCGCCGTTCCCTCCGCCGCCTTCCCACACCACGATCTTGTCGAACTTGATGTTCGAGATCGCCTTGGCCGATGTCTCGGCAAGCGCGTCGAGGTGTTCCAGCATCAGCAACTGGAACGCAGCCTGAGCGCTGCCACACGCTTCGATGACCTTCTTCAAGCCCTCGCCCTTCTTGGCGAGGATCTCGTACTGACCACGAGCTTCAGCATCGAGCTTCGCGAAGATCGTCGCGGCCTGGGCCTGTGCTTCGAGTTTGGTTCGTTCCGCAGCCGCCTCCGCGTCCACGATCATCTTGGCCTTCTCGGCCTTCGCGGGGGCTTCGAGCAGAGCGCGTTTCTCGGCCTCGATCCTTTCCGCGTCCGCAATCGCGGCCTTCGCCATCGCTCGGTTCTGCGCCTCGAGAACCGCCGCCTCGGCTTCCCGCTTTTTCGTCTCCGACACTTGATACGCTTCGGCTTTCCTCACTGCGAGTGTGGCCTGTGCCGCCGCGATGTCGGCCTGAGAAGTCGATTCACCCGCGACCGCCTTTGCATTCGCATCGGCCAACCGAACACGCTTGTCACGATCCGCTTCGGCGATTCGCGACTCTCGCTCGAACACGGCCTGTTGCTCGCCGATCTTCTGGTCGCGGTCCAGTTCCGCAACCCGAATCGCTTGTTGCCGCTGGGATTCCTTGATGAGCGCTTCCTGTTCGAGCTTTGCGGTCTGCTCGCCAACCTGCCGATCCTTGTCGAGTTGTGCCACCTTGATGGCCTGTTCGCGGGTGGCCTCGCGGGTGCCAATCTCACGCAACTTCGTGGCGTTGGCAACCGCGATGTCCATCTCCCGTTCGGCCTCGGCCACGCCGATCTGCCCCTTCTTTTCCTGCTCAGCCACATCGATCTTCGCTTGCTGAATGGCAACCGCCGCTGCCTTGCGACCAATCGCCTCGATGTACCCGCTTTCGTCGGTGATGTCGGTGATGTTCACGTTAATGAGCACCAGCCCGATCTTCTTCAGTTCCATCTCCAGCGACTTCTGGATGTTCTCCAGGAACTTGTCGCGGTCGCGGTTGATCTCCTCGATCCGCATCGACGCAATGACCTGCCGAAGCTGGCCGAAGATGATGTCGCCCGCCTGTTGCTTGATCGCGGCCGTGTCCAGACCCAGCAACCGGATGGCGGCGTTCTGCATCGTCTCGGGGTCGGTTCCAATGGCCACGGTAAACACGCTCGGGACGTTCACCCGGATGTTCTCCATCGAGAGCGCACCCTTGAGGGGAACCTCGATCTGGATTGGGTCCAGGCTCAGATACGCGTAATCCTGGATGAGCGGGTAAACGAACGCCGCTCCACCGTGAACGCACTTCGCGGCGTTGCCTCCGCCGGTCTTCCCAAAGACGACCAGCACGCGGTTACTCGGGCAGCGCTTGTACCGCTTGATCACCAACAGGATGATCCCGAAGATCACGACTGCGGCCGCGACTGCACTGACGACAGGCCACGGGATATCACTTGTTGCGGAGGTGGGAGGGATGGCAGTTTTTGCCTGAGCGAGCAGAGCGAGGGGGTACATAACGTTGCCTCTGAGATGATGGTCTGAGTGGTCAATCACGCCGCTTCGACTTCAACCGTGTCCGAACTGATGACAGCGACGACCTTGATCGGGGTTCCCGTCGCGAGTTCCGCTCCGCCCGTCATCGCCTGATACTCAACCGTGCGATTTTGCAGCATCAACTGGATCTTCCCCGAACCCGACTTTGCTGCGGGGATTCGCAAGTAAACCGTTCCCGGGCGGCCAACCGATCGCTCGACCCGTGCCGTCCCATCAGCCTTCAAACCTGCCAGCGACTTCATCACCGTTGCCACCGCGTACAGCGCGGCGATTGCCGCGGTCACTGCGACGGCAAACGCACTCGATTCATCCGCCCCGTAATAGAGTGCGGTCAGGCCTCCGAGACCGAAGAACAGAATCGCCGAGATGATGGCCCGGATGGACAACAACCCGACGAACCAGTTTCCGTGGTCCCCGTGATCGTGGTCGTGGTCCGAGTCGGTGTCGTGATCCGCCCCGATGCCGACCAACCCCGCGACAAACTGGCAAAGCATCAAGGTGCCGCCCAGAATCGCGCAAACAAGAAACGCCGTTTCCATGGTGCCTCCGAAAGTTTGGGACACGGAGGGATTCGTGCATGGGTTTGCGACTTCGCACGCCCTTACCTGAAGTTCGTCGGAATCATCACATGATTTGGCGAGATCGGGCCGGTGTCAACGATTCGGGCTGAAATGCAGAGTTTGCGCAATTCACCTGATCGACATAACCAGCGAAATCGGAACCACCATCCGACATTGGCTCAACCCAGATCATGACGCGGCCGAACAGTCCATCGAAAATGAAATGATGAGAATGACTCATCCGAGAGGGCACATTCCCATATGTTGCCCTGTGTATCCCACGATCAATTTCTGGACCACCAAACCGTGGCACGTGGGACTAAGGTTGTGCCAGTGACTCGGAACACGATAACTTATTTCGCCTGGAAGGATCGCAGCGATGTCAGAATCAACCCCGCCCGGATTCCACCGTCGAGACTTTCTGTTCGGGGCGGTTGCCGGCGGGACCGCGATTGGTGCCGTGGCGTTTGCAACACGGCACACGCCTCCTGCGGATCATGAGAAGGCCACCCTCTGCTTTTCGCAGTGCGGCGAAGACCTCTTCGTCTCTCAGATGTTCAAGTTCCTGAAACTTGAAAAGCCGACGTACCTGGATATCGGGGCGTTCCTGCCCGTGTTCTCGAACAACACGTACCTCTTCTACCTTGAGGGTGGCCACGGTGTCCTGGTCGAACCGAACGTCGATCTGACGGCAGAACTGAAGCGAGTTCGCCCGAACGATGTGATCCTGCCGGTGGGGATCGGGTTTACAGACAAGGAAGAAGTGGCAGACTACTACCGGATGGACCTCCCACAGTGGAACACGTTTGACGGCGATGAAGCACGGCGGCGCGAGAAGGAAACGAATGGTGCCGTGAAGCTCCTCGAAGTTGTGAAGATCCCGCTCATTCCTCTGAACAAGGTGATCGCCGATCATTTCGGAGGCAAGGCGCCAGACTTCGTATCCATCGACACGGAAGGGCTTGATTTCACGATCCTGAAGACACTGGACTTCGAGAAGTATCGTCCCAAGGTCATCTGCGTGGAAACCCTGGTCGCGCTAAGCCACAAAATGGATCCGACCATCGGTGAGTATTTGAAGGGGAAGGGATACACCCCGCGAGGGATGACGTTCCCGAATACGCTATTCGTGGACGAGAAGGTACTGAGCTGAGAGGTGGACATACCTTGGACCGCGGCCGGCTCGGCCGCAGAAGCTCCGCCTCTCGGTCAGCTTTGGAAGATCCCTACTCGCATCGGGTGGTGCTCAGCTGCGAGCAAGATGCCCGCGGTCCCGGGAACTATGGAGGCGAGTACGCATCGGCGGCGTTGATGTTCACGGTGTAACCCAGGTCTCCGAGCGAGGCCACCGTGACCCGGCTCATGGCGTTCGATCCGGAGTCGAGGTAGCCGGTCATCAACTCACTGCCAAACACCGACTCACGCCAGTGCGAGTTCCGCGTGCCAGCCCCGCCACTGTTTTCGACCGGAACGCCCGTCGCATTCGTGCCGAAAATCGCGTTATACTCCGCGAGCGCCTGCGCTCCGATGAACAGCGGGTTGCTCCCACTTGCTCCGGTCAGCAGTCCCTTCGCTTGCCAGATCGTGCCAATACCGAGCACGTGCCCCATCTCATGCAAAATCACTGCAAGCAGATCGCCGCTCTGCTCCAGTGCCGACAGATCGGCAATGTCGAACTCCATCACGCCGTGAATCGGGAGGAATGATCCCGAGCGGAAATCATCCGGCCCTGCCTGTCCGAGAATGCCGTTCACGCCGTCGATCACCTGCCCGGATGCGTCGATCAACACATCATCGACTGCAATTCCCTGCCACGTGGTGTCGGGAAGATCCCCGGTAATGACTTGCGACCAGCGGTCAGCGGCTTGCTGGAAGATCACTTGCTGGCTGGCCGTCATCCCCGTCACTCGCAACGTGATCTGGAATTCGCTCGTCGTCGGCGGCGAAGGTGGTGAAGGTGGTGAAGGTGGCGATGGCGGCGATGGCGGCGAAGGTGGCGATGGCGGTGTCAACGTCGTGCCTGGGGGTGCCACGGTCAGCGAGTAATCCGGATTGGTGGCCCCATTGAAGCCATAAACCTGGACGAAATACGTCCCCTTGACGAGGCCGCTCAGCGATACCGTTTCGCTATTTCCAGTGCTGTCCGAGACCGCGATCAACTGGCCTTTCGAGTTGTAAAGCCCCAGATCCAGATCACCCTGTGCGGCGTTGAAGGAAATGCTCACACCACTTCCGGCGGTCCCTGTGGCGCGGGTGGTAAACTTGAACCAATCGGCCGAATCCGCCATCACCAGATTGTTCACATCCTTAATCGCAGTCAGCGTGCCGAGAGTCTTCGCGGTCGAGCGGGTGTCGTTGTTCTCGAACGCATCGTCGGTTCCCGGGGCGTTCACCGTCAGGGTGTAGCTCCCGGGAGCCGAGCCAGTGTAGTTGGTGACGCCGAAGAAATAAGTTCCTGCCGCGAGGTTCGCTGTAACGCTGCTGTTCGAGTTCGTCAGCGAGATGTCATCATTGGACGCGACCAACTGCCCGTTCGTGTCATAGATGCCGATGACCGTGTCGAATGTGAGTTTGGTGGTTGTCGCGGTGAAGGTTGTGTCGCCGCTGAGAGCGGTGGTCACCCGGAAGAAATCGACTTCCGTGGAGCTGATGGTTCCCACCTTTGTCGCGTCGCCGGCTTCGGAGAGCGCGAAGTTGACGAACTTCGTGGGGAGCACAATGCTCGCAGGTGCGGTTCCCGTCCACGATGGCGTGAGGCGATCTTCGAGGCCTTCAACACGGGGCCGAAATGTGTGTTGCGACTTCATGCTTTCCTCGCTCAACGGTCGAGATTGAGCTGCCTGGCTCAATCATTCAACCAGCACCCTGGGAGAAGTGTATGCGATCGGACAATGATCTGGAACTCGCAAATCGGGGCTGATGGGCGATCAGCAGCTAAGACCTGGTTCGATTCAACTTCTTGGAACCGTGCGACGTCGAACCGGGGTTGCATCTGTATTAGCTCATGCCGGGTCAACATCAGGACACATTTTTCGCGATTTCTTGCGACACAAATCAAAACTCACTCAGCACTCCTTCCCTGGGTGTGATTTTCGCATCGGGCAAGACTGGGGATGAACGGGACACGTTGCAAGGACTCATGAACAGGCAGAAACTTGTGACATGCAGGGAATGTCTGAGGTGTGGAGGAACAAGAACACCCACCCCGCGAGTTCGCGGAGCGGGTGTTATGCAGGTGGCCGGTCACGGATCCACGGATGCAGTTCACTCCGCCATTATGGAGGCGTGTAAGCATCCGCCGCGGCGAGGTTCACGGTATATCCGAGGTCTTGCAGGGACGCAACTGTCACGCGACTGATGGGCTGGGTCGAGCCGCTCAAGTATCCGGTCATCAACTCATTCTCGAAGACGGTCTCACTCCAGTGACCGTATGCCGTACCGGGACCGCCACCACTCTCGACAGGTACGCCTGTCACGTTCGTGCCGAAGAGCGCGTTATATTCCGTTACTGCGGCAGCTCCGATGAATAAGGGGTTACTCCCACCGAAACCGGTCAGGAGGCCCGAGGATTGCCAGATCGTCCCAATCCCCAGGACGTGGCCCATCTCGTGCAAGATCACAGCAAGCAGTTCGCCATCCGTTTCGAGTTGTGTCAGGTCAGCAGTATCAAACTCCATGGTACCGTGGATCGGCAACCCCGCCCCACCCGATCGGAAGGCATCAGGCCCGGCCTGTCCAAGTATCCCACCCACACCGTCAATCGCAGCACCGGCCCCTTCGATCAGGACGTCATCGACCGCAATCCCCTGATAGGTGGCGTTGGGTAGATCCCCGGTGATAATCGATTCCCACTTCGCTGCGGCCTGCTGGAAGATCGCTTGCTGGCTCGCAGACAACCCTGAAAGTTGCAGGGTGATGTTAAAGGCGCCACCTGGTGGTGGAGGAGGCGGTGGGGGGCTTCCAGGCGGTGGCGGCGGGCTTCCCGGCGGCGGAGGAGGCGGTGGAGGTACAGTTTCTCCTGGCGGGGTGAGCGTCAGGGTGTAGTCCGGACTTTGGTTGCCGCCCAGACCGACCACCTGAACGTAATAGACGCCGGGGACAAATCCGTTCAGGGATATTGACTCGGTGTTCGCGTTCCCCTGGGACATCCCGACCAATGCGCGGTTCGAGTTGTACAGTCGGAGATCGAGATTGCCCTGAGAGTTCAGGAAACTAATGTTTGCGCCGCTTGTCAGGTCCCCTCGCTGCGTGATCGTGAACTTGTACCAGTCGGCAGAGTCGAGGAGCCGAAGGTTTGTGATCGTTCGCGTTGCGGACAACGTCCCTAAGTTGGATGCCCTCGCCGCAGTGTCGTTGTTCTCGTACGCATCGTCCACGAGTGGTCCAGGAGGAGGCGGGGCCGCAGGTGGAGACGCTGGGGGCGGAGGAATTGTCGGGGCTGTTCCGTTGACCGACCAAATGTAGGCCCCAGAACCGGAGCCGGTGTAGTTGGTGATTCCGAAGTAATAGATTCCGGACGTCCGGATTGTGAACGAGGCGCTGCTGTTCGTGTTACCTGCCGAGATGTCGTCGTTGTACGCGACGCGTTTACCACTGACGCTGTAGATTCCAACAACAGTATCCAGCGTGCCTGATGCCTTGGTTGCCCGAATTGTCGTTCCGCCAACGGGGACCGACACCCGATACCAGTCAACTTCGTTGGCGTTGATGCTCGCGTTTCCCTGAGCACTTCCAGTCGGTCCAAGAAGGACCCCCGTGAACGCACCTGGGACAACAATCTGAGCAGGGGGTACTGATCCCCAGGATGGCGTGATTCGGTGCTCGAGTGATTCTACCGTGGGGCGGAATTGATTGGGCGTTTTCATTGTTCTTCACGCTTGGGGGAGAACCAAACATTGATGAGCACAAGAATCTTCAGTGATAACGAACAAAGTCGAGATTACCAATAAGGATTTCTCTCTAGTTCTGACGAGTTAACCAAGAAAAAGTTTGAAGATACGCCCTGAATCGCATTATTCGGTTAATGCGATAATTAGGGCGCACTAATCATTAAAATCTGCTGAGAAATGAGGCGGGGCTCTCAAGGTTTCCGTTGCTGCACGATCACACGGACACCCTTCTTGTTCGAACTGATGATGTCCAGCAGCTTATCTCCGTTGATGTCAGCCACTTCAAACTGCGTGCCGATTCCCGAGTCCTCGTCGATCGTCATGGGAGTGAACTGCACGAGTCCATCGGCACCCTTGGTGTTCTTGAACCAGTAGATCGCCGCCGGCATGTCGTGCCCGGGTTCGCCCTTGCCGTGGCTCCACCAGCGCTTGCCCGTCACGAGATCCGGGCGACCGTCGCCGTCGATGTCCACGAAATGGGCCGCGTGCGTTTCCGAGACGAGTTTCGGGAACAGATCCATTTTCTGGAACGTCGGGTTGGAGTCCTTGTCGCTGCCGCGCTGCTTGTGCCACCAGATGCCGAACTTGTGAGCGGAGGTGGTGATCACATCGTTCTTGCCGTCGCCATCCATGTCGTAGGCGAACATGTCGGCACACGCTTCGCCGAGGTTCCCCGGGTGGAAGACCCACGGTGTCTTGCCGTCTGGCTTCTCAGGTTGTTCCCACCAGCCCGCGGTACACAACACGTCGTTCCGCTTGTCGCCGTTCACGTCGCCGATTCCGAGACCATGGCTGTACTTTTGAGTCGAGGGGATTTCCTTCCGGGTGCCTGGGACTTCCTTGCCGTTCTCCACCTTTGCCGGTGTGCTCGGTTCGCTGACCGGGTGCATTTCCCACAGGGCGGCGGGGTCCGATCCCGGGGTGAAGTATGCCATCTGGCCTTCGTTCCCCTTGCCCTTCGGCTGCGCCGCCATCACGAGGACCCGCTTGCCGGTGCCGAGAAGATCTGTGTAGATCGGCGTTTCGTTGCAGGCCGAGTGCCAGATTTCGTGTTTCTTCCAGTGGAGCGGCTTGCCATCAGCGGCTACGGCTTGCCCTTTGGGATTTTCCATCCAGTAACACGGGGTGCCGGGATGGTCGATCACGATGAGATCGGGGAAACCATCGCCATTGAAGTCATCGGACCAGCAAGCGAAGACGCGGCTGTAGCCGGAGAGGCCATCTTTCGTTTCCTTTGCGAAGTCCCTGGGCGGTTGCAGTTCGTGCGCCTTCCAGTCCGGAGCTTCGTACCAGTACTCGCCGTTGAGCACATCGATCTTGCCGTCCTTGTTCACGTCCGCGATGGCAACGCCTTCGGAGCGGAACTTGGTATCGAGGACCGTCTTCTTCCAGGTAATGTTCGATTCCGCTTTCTTGTCCTCGGCGGTCGAGTTGCCGGGCAACCCCGCAGCCGCGGCAGCAATGGTGAGGATCAGCAACAGACGAAACATCGGAGAGGCTCCTTGAGAAGCGAGGCGAACGGTGGGATGGCTGAATCAGATTATCGGCTTGCGCGGGGGACGAAGCAATACACGGAACGCACGCGGCCGACTTCGGCGAAGTCGGCCGCACGTGGCGTCAGTCTTTCCAGTTGCCGCATTTCCACGTCCAGTCACGGATCGGATCGAGCACTTTCATCACGTCGGCGAGCAATGCCTGGTCGATTGGCTCGGTCATCGCCCGGAGGTTCACTTCGAGTTCACTCTTGCGTGCTGCCCCGGTGAGGGTGCAGGGGATTTGCTTCTGTTGGTAGCAGTATTGCATCCCGAGAAACGAGATGTCCGCCCCGCGACTCTTGCACAACTCGGCGGCCTTCTTGCAGGTCGCGACAACTTCCGGCTGCCCCGGGAACCACGGCTGAGGCCCCTGATTGGTGAGCAATCCCATCGCCAGCGGGCTCGCGTTCATGACGCCGACACCGCGAGCCTCGGCGGTTGGCATGAAGTCTGTGAGCAATCGCGTGTTCCACAGATTGCAGTGGGCGTAGCTGATGACCACATCGAGATCGCAGCGCTCGATGGCCTGTTTCAACAACGGTAGCGGGTAGCACGACATGCCGATGAACCGCGTCTTCCCTTCCTTCTTGAGCTGTTGCAAAACGTGGTACGTCTCGTTGAAGACGTACTCGTAATCGGTGGCGAATTCGATGTCGTGTGCGAGGAGAATCTCGACGTGATCAGTGCCGAGACGCTTCAGCGAAGCCTCGAAGCACTTTCGCGTGCCTTCCGGGGTGAAGTCGAACACGGCCGAGTCGAGTCGGCACGCCTTGGTGCAGATGTTCACCTTCTCGCGCCAGCCGCCCGCGAGCGCTTTGCCGAGGAACTCCTCGGCAGTTCCTTTGCCGTAAAACGCGGCCGTGTCCACAAGGTTGACGCCGGAGTCGATCGCCGCGTGAACGCAATCCGTGGCCTCCGCAATGGAGACGGGGCCGAACTGCTGCCCGAACGCTGCGCCGCCCTGCCCGAGGACGGAGACGTTCAGACCGGTCTTACCGAGGGGACGCTGTTCCATGGGTTCCTGCCGCTCCTGTAATGTGTGTTGACCGCATGCGCCGACGGCGGTATCACCCGGCCTTCGAGGACTCAGTGTCGGCGAGGGGGCAGATCATGCGGGTCGCTCTGGTGGCTCTCGTGGGGTTGTCACTTGCGTCGTGCGGCCGATCAGCGGAGAAGAGGTTAGGTCGCAATTCGCTCGCAAGCGGCCTTCAGACCGACATGCACGGGCGAGCCTATTTGCAGCCGACCCGAACCCATCCAGACATTCTGATGCAGGCCGGGAACCCCGTTGCGGCCGGTACCACGGCCGCAGGTGTGCCGTCGGTTATACCGGCAGGCGACATGAATTCCACGTCGAACCTGGGTTCGGTCGCCACGCCACCCGCGCTGAACACACTTTTCAACCTGTCTTCAGGCGACTCAAATTTCACCGGTCGGGCAGCACTCAATCAGATTTCGGCCCGCGCCAATCAGGGGAAGGTGTCGTCCGTCCGTATCGAGAACGGTAAGTCGGTAACGGAGCTCAAGTACAACGACGGTTCCGAGGGGATCGTGACGACCGGTGACGGCACGACCGAATACCAGTTCTCGCCGTCCGCGACACCGACCCTTCCCTGACTGCCGCCTACAGAGTAACAACGCTTTTCTCGGCGATCGACTTCTCGGCGGCTTCGATCATCTTCTGAGCGGTGATGGCGTCTTCGAGCGTGCTGAGTGGCTTCTGGCCCATTCGCAGGCAGTCCACGAGGAAGTGCCGCACTTCGTTCATCACTGAACCCTGATAGGCGGTGTATGTCTGGCTGTGAACGAGCCCCGGCTTGATCTCGACGTGGTCGCGGTAGCTGTAGCGCGTGCTGCCGGCGGTGCCGATGACCTTCACCATCACGGTCCACGGGTCGGCGGCGTGGTCGTCGGCCGCGAAGCTCGCGCAGAAGTGTGCGAGCGCCCCGTTGTGCAACCGCATCTGCACCATCGCGATGTCTTCTTCCGTGTACTCCTTGTAGTGGAGCGTGGCCTTCATCGCGCACAGTTCGACTGGCTTGCCGACGAGATACAGCAGGATGTACGAGTGATGCGTGAGGATCTGCCGCACGACGCCGGGGTAGCGCTTCGCGACATCTTCGGGGTGATGGATGTTGTACATCACATAAGCGGAGACGATCTTGCCGAGGTCGCCGTTCTCGACGAGTTCGCGAGTCCGCATCATGCTCGCTTCGTAGACGTAATTGTGCCCCGGCAGGCAGACCAGATCCTTCGCCGCAGCCAGGTCTCGCATCTGCTCGATTTCGCCGACCGACACGCCGACGGGTTTCTCAACGAGGACGTGCTTTCCAGCTTTGAGGGCGAGTGCCGTATATTCGAGGTGCGATTCCAGGTTCGTGAGTACGAACACGGCGTCGATCGCGGGATCGGCGACGAGTTCCGCGGGCGTCTTGTAGTTCTTGCACCCGAACTCGGTCGCCCGCTGGGTGGCGCGTTCCTGGTTGCGGTTCCACAGTCCGACCAGCTTCGCACCGGGACACTTCTTCACCGCTGCGGCATGCAGCACTGAGATGTCGCCGGCACCGATGAACCCGACACCGATCGTTTCCTTCGTGATCTTCATCGCACGTTCTCGAAGTGTGAGGAGAGACAGAGTTTTAGCCGCCGGGATTCCCGTTTTCAACCAGGCAATCGTATGCGATGCTAAGTAGCGGTGGCGGAATGACCAACCGTGCATCGGGATTGAGCGAAGGTGTACCCCCCTCACCCGGCTCGCAAAGCCTCGCCGACCTCTCCCCCGAAACCGGGGGCGAGGTGGGGGCGGTTGGTTTGCTCTGAAGGCTACGGGTTTGATTATGCTGAAGAGAAGACGCTGCGCCCCCACCTCGCCCCCGGTTTCGGGGGAGAGGTCGCTCCGAGTCTTCGAGGAGCGGGTGAGGGGGAAACCACTTTTACCAAACTCAGTACGCCACTGTTTCTAAATCTGCAAGCGCTCCCCTTTGGGTCGCGTCTAAACTTTGGAGCTTGCGGTATGTCTCGTTTCGTTCGAGTTTTGCTCATTGTTCTGGCTCCATGTCTGCTCCTCCTCACAACTCGCGCGGCCGACATCCCGGAAGGCCACAAGCCCGACCCGAGAACGATTCTGAAGCAGGACGCGGGCTATCGCTACACTCAAGCCGGGTGGGTGGTTCTCCACATCGAGGGCGACCCGTACCCACGTGGCTACCAGCACGGCAAACTCCTTTCCGCCGAGATCGCGAAGTACGTCATCACGCTTTCACGGGAGCGTAACTCGAAAGACCCCACCGAGGGCTGGCGAACCATCCGCACGCTGACCGATGCCATGTTCCTGCGCAAACTCGACAAGGAATTCCTGGAGGAGATGAAGGGGATCGCCGATGGAGCCGCCGACGCGGGGGCGATGGTTGGGGATCGCAAGATCGATCTGCTCGATGTGGCGGCCATCAACGTCTGGCAGGAAATCGACACGCTGGAATCGGCACTCGCAGTCACGCCAACAGGTGTCGAGAAACTGAAGCTGACCGCTCCCGTGCAACCCAAGAAAGATCACTGCTCCGCGTTCGTTGCGAACGGTGCCGCTACGGCTGACGGCAAGATCGTATTCGGGCACATCACGATGTTCGGGCTTCATTTTGGCCCCCACGTCAACGTCTGGATCGACTGCAAACCCACGAAAGGCCACCGATTCGCGATGCAGGGATTCCCGGGGGCCGTGTGGTCGAGCCAGGATTTCTACATGAACGCGGCCGGCATTCTGCTCTGCGAAACCACCATCGACCAGACACCGTTCGACCCGACCGGCGAACCGCTCACGACCCGCTCGCGCAAGGCAATCCAGTACTCGAACAACATCGACGACGTGGTGAAATACCTCTCGCAGAACAACAACGGCCTGTACTCGAACGAGTGGCTCATCGCGGATACCCAGGCGAATGAGATCGCGATGTATGAGCTGGGCACGAAGAAAAGCAAGCTGTGGCGCAGTTCGAAGAACGAGTGGTTCGGCGACACGAAGGGCTTCTACTGGGGCTGCAACAACGCGAAAGATCCTGCGGTGCGATTGGAAGCAATGCCAGCAAACGGGGAGGGTCACGACAAACTTGCATGGGAAGCGGACAAGCGCGACAAAGCATGGCTCCAGTTCTACGAGAAGCAGAAGGGGAAGATCGACGTTGCAGCGGCGAAGGCGGTCTTCGCGACCGAGGAACTGGCACTACCACATTCGCTCGACGCGAAATTCACCACGACGGCACTCACGAAGGAACTGGCGACGTACGCTCTGTATGGCCCGCCGACGGGGAAAGAGTGGAAGCCGAGCGCCGAGGACAACCAGAATCACCCAGGGATCAAATCGCTGGTCTCGCACCCGTGGACGGTGTTGACGATCAACTCGCCCCTCGCTGTGCCAGCCCCGCGGCGAGACAAGTGAAGCAACTGTGGACTCCTACCAGCTCCAGGTCGCGAACCCGGCGATATCTTGCAGAAGAACCTCACACGATGAACGCCACTGAACATCGCCCGAAACTTCGCGACAATCTCGCGGCTGAGCCGCATGAGGAGGGAAACTTCCTCCTGCACGATCCGCTGCGGATTGGCCGGCCGGTGGTGTTGTCGCCACTGGCGGCGGCGGTCGCCGAACGGTTCGACGGCGAGCGGACCGTTGTCGAACTCGTGGCAGCGTTGAGCGTGGAGTTCCCCGGGGCGCAGGTCTCGGTACAGGCCATTGCGGGACTGGTCACGGCGCTCGATGATGCTTCGCTCCTCGAGTCGCCGAATCTTCTCGCACGCTTCAACTGCCCGATCCGCAAGCCGACCTGCTTCGATATGACCGCTGACCCGGCACCACTTCGCGAACAACTCACGCAGTTGTTCACCGCACCGAACGGCCCCGGAATGCCCGCAGACCGCCGGGATCAACCCGACGGCTCGCAGGGTAAACTGCGTGCCGTGCTTGCCCCGCACATGGACTACGGACGCGGCAACATCACCTACGGCCACGCCTTCGCGGAACTGATTCAGAACACGGATGCCCGCGTGTTCGTGATCGTTGCCACGTCGCACTATTCTGGGCACCGCTTCACGCTGAGTCGCCAGCACTTCGACACGCCGCTGGGATTGGTTGAAACCGATCAGGCATACGTGAACCGCATCGCAGAACACTACGGCGAGGGGTTGTTCGACGATCCGTTAGCCCACGTCCCGGAGCACTCCATCGAACTCGAAGCGGTGCTCCTTCAGTTCCTCCTCGCGGGCCGCCGACCGTTCAAGATCGTTCCGTTGCTGACCGGTTCAATGCATGATTGCATCCAAAACCAGTCGGACCCGGCGAAGGTTCCTGATCTGGGTCGAATGGTAGCGGCGCTGCGTGCGGCGGAGGCGGCATGTTCGGAGCCGGTCTGTTATCTCATCAGCGGCGACCTGGCCCACATCGGCCCGAAGTTCCGCGACAAGCGACGTGCCGCAGGCCCCTGGCTGGAGGAGAGTCGGGCGAAGGATGCCGACATCTTGAAGACGCTGGAAGGAGCGAATGCGGGGGCGTTCTTCGATGGCATCGCGGCCGAGCAGAACCGACGGCGGATCTGTGGGCTATCACCAACGTGGCTGACTCTGGAAGCGACGAAGCCGCGAGTCGGGAAGGTGCTGCATTATCAGCAGTTCGTGCATCCGCAGGGTCAGGAGAGCGTGAGCTTCGCCGCCGCCGCGTTCTACGAGTAAGAAACGGTGGCGTAATGAGGTCTTTCCCTGGGACCGCGGGCATCTTGCCCGCAAGAGTTATGGTGTTCGGTTGCCATGTGATTGTTACCAATACTGAATGGAACACTTCAGCAGCGGGCAAGATGCCCGCGGTCCCAGGGAAAGACATAGCAAGAACACGCCATCGTTTCTTATCGCCACCACTTCTAACGTGGGCAACTCATCCGTCCCCATTCTCGCGCCGGCCGCCACGCTTGGCCTTGTTCAAACGGCTCAGGTAATCGTCGGAAGTCTCCGGTTCGGGTGCGGGTGATGGCGGAGGTGGCGGCGGTGACACCGGGGTGTCACTGGGCGGCGGCTCGTCGCGGCGATACGTGCGGTTCTCCTCGATCACTCCAGCTACGGCTTCCTTCACGCGGAGCAACTGCCCCAGCCCTGCGCTCTCGGGTTCCACTGCGAACCGCGTGCGGAGGTGCCGCCAGCGCTGCACGACAACAGCGCCCATCGCCCATGGGTCCAGGGCGATTCGCCGAACCGCGACATCGCAGACGAGCAGCACGCCCGCAGCGAGAACGAGGCTCGCCCAGAACGGCAGAAGTGCTTTCGTCGTCGCGGTGGCCGGGCGAAAGACCGTCCCCGCACGCGCGACCTTCGCCAACTCCGCATCGTCCTCGACGTACACCTCGCCCCCGGTGATTTCCGCGAGATGCTGGAGGAGAGTCGGGTTCGGTTCGAGGTCCGCGAACTCCGGCGAATACGGCACCGTCACGCCGACACGTCGGCCGTCGATGTCCTTCCCGTCACGAATCACACGCACGTTGACGAAGTACGCCCCTGCCTCCGTCGCGGGGAACGAACCCTCGAAGCGGCCCGGACCGGTGCGCGTGAATGTCGCACTCGGCGGGTTCTCTCCCTCACGCGGCGGGCTGACGAACGCCTTCAGATTCACGCCCGTGAGCGGCTTCTCGTTATCGTCGCGCACATCCACGATCAGGCGAATCCGGCCGTCACGCACCTCGGGGAAGATGCTCACGCGACCGGTTTCGGCCGAGCGCATCGACCACTCGATCGCCTGCGGCCAGAAGCGTGAGAACGTGCCGGTCTTCGCCCAGTCGCGTGCCCAGGGGCCAGCATCGGAAGTGAACGCGAGTGCACGCCCGACCGCTGGCTGCCAGTACGCCACGACCGGGAACCGCGTCTCCTCGGCGGGTGGGCCTTCCACGGCCATCACGGGAAGCACGCCGGGTTTCAGGGTCGTTCGCACGAAGCCATGCAACGGCGGCAGCGGCGCGTCCAACCCGGCGACCGGTCCGGCACGAGCCAGGAGCTGCGGCGTGAACGTATCCGTCACCAGGAACGACCGACTCACTTGCCGGGTTTCGCGGGTGTAGATCGCGGGGAGTTCTCGCGGATCGTTAACGGGGTAGTAGTTCGTGCAGGTGATCTTGCTCTCGGCCATCTTCGCGATCGCGGCCTTGCTCACGGCCCCGGTCAGCAAGTTGCCGTCGCTCAGAATCGCGCACTGCTTCACGGCGAGGTTGTGGGCCGGGTCGGAGAGCGTGTCTGTCGCGATCTTCAGGAACGGTTCGACGTCCGGCATGGCCACCGGGGTGATCCGATCAATCAGGCCGTACAAGCGGGTGCGAATGACTCCTGCGGGCTGGAACGGGATGTGCCACGTCGGCTCGGGACCGGCGGAGAGCACCCCAACCATGTCCGTCGGACCGAGCCGGCCGATGGCGGTCTTGGCGAGCCACTTCTTCCACTCGTTCCCCTCGGCCGTCGCCGAGCCGCTCACGATCAGCACGAGGCCGCCCTTCAGCGACATGAGGGCCGCGGGGATTTCGCAATTCACCGGCAGCGCGGCTTCGATGGGCGTCTTTTGATACCCACCGGCGCCGAACGAACTCGGCCCGCCAATCATGACGAGGCCCATCCCCTGTTCCGCGAACTGCCGACGGATCGCCTCCATTTGCAGGGGGCTGAATCGCTCGGCTGGCACGTCGCCGAGCAGCAGGGAATCGTAGGTGCTGAGGAACTCGCCGAGATCAGCGGCTGCGGGAAGGCGATCCGCACTGAGGGTATCGACGCGGAACTTTGCGGCACGGAGCGTCGCCAGCAACTGCGCGTGCGAACCGATTGCGCTCGGATCTTCGAGGAACAGCACCCGTCGTTGACCACGAGCCAGCACGGCCGCAGTTGCGCGATTGTTCGAGGTGCGATCGCCCGGCAAGTTCTCGGGAAGGAACGTGGCGCGATATACGAACGAATCCGTGTCGATGGCGCGATCGGTGGGGAGATCGAGGAACTCGAAGCCGTTGAGTCCCGGGCGTGCGGTCACGCGAACCGGGCCGGGTTGCTGATCGGGTGGCATCCCCTTGAACCGCACGAAGCGGGGTTCCTCGCGGCCGCGCACCTGCACCAGTTCGAGCGTCCCGGTTACGGGTCGCGTGGGGTGTGCGTTTCGCACCAGCACACGCACCGGAAGCCGTTGACCGGGCGTCGTCGCGGGTGGTGCCTCCACTTCCTGCACCTGCACTTCGTTCGTGTTCCGGTAACCCACGGCCAGGGGAAGCACGTCGATTTGCACGCCCTGCTTCTGGAACAACCGGGCCTGTTCTGCCGCACGCCCGAGGTTCTCGTTCCCGTCGGAAACCAGCACAACGCGGCGACCCGTCCCTTCGGGGAACGCCGCCAGCGCGAGCTTCAATGCGGCTGCGATGTCCGTGTATTCCACGTCGATGGCACCCGCACGGCGTTCGTCGATCAGGAGTTGATCCTCCACAGCGGGAGGCACCACAAGCCGGGGCGTGCGACCGAACAGAATGACGCCGGCACGATCCGCCTGCTGATCCGTGCCGCGGTAGCGAACCGATTCATCGACGAAACGCTTGATCCGTTCCCAGCGACGGTCGATGGGGTCGCCGTCCGGGCGACGACGGTTCGGATCGGGGTCCGGCGGAATGCTCAGGCTCCGATCGATCACGAAGATCACGGTTGCGTGATCGGTGGTTTGCCGCACGCGAGGTTCGGCGAGCGCCACGATGAGCGCGACCACCACACATGACCGCAGCGACACTGCGAACCATTTGCGGAATGGCCCTAGCCCGCGAAGGTTCTTGCGTGCGACCAACGCGATGCCGGGCACAACTACGAGCAGCACGAGCCACCACGGGCGAACCACCTCCAGCCCGCGCACGGCACGCACGAACTCCCGCCCCGCGACACGCAAATCGGTTGCGACGACCGTGACCAGCGAACCGACCAGCACAACAGCCGCAATGAACGCGAGCCGGAACGACCACCGACCTGAACCGAGGAGGATCGCGAACATCCCGAACAGCGACAGTGCCGCACCAGTCGCGAGCGCGACAGGGAACGTGAGCGCCGGGAGATCGGGAAGGAATGACATGGAGTTGCCTGGGCCACTGTCGCCTCAACGGGGCAGGCCACAGTCGAGGAGCCGAGCGATGTGATCTAGCTTATGGCGAACTCGGAAGTTTGTGCGAGCCACGGTTTCGGGGGAGAGGTCGCGACGAGTCTTCGAGTCGCGGGGTGGGGGAAAAACACCTTCCCCTGGTCCGCGAGCGAATGGAGGCAATCGGTTGCCGTGCATTTTCGAGGTTGGGTCCACGTTTCCAGGGGTTACGCTCGAAGACTCGCTCCACCCCTGGCTACCATCTGCCGCCCTTCCAGGGCTAAAACCAAGACCCAACACCAGAGAGCAGCGCTTCAAAGCGCGGAAGCCGTGGGTGCGTTTACCCACCTTTTCCGATCCCCGTGTCAAGAGAATTTTCCCACATCCCTGTTGCCGTTGCGCGATCTACGATATAAACGATAACTTCTCACACTGCTGCACGCGCTCGTGTTAACGATGCCACCGCAGCGGGAGGGGTCGTAGCTGGCACATCCAGCGAACCCCGACACAAAGAGGTTTTCATGGCGAACGAAACGAACGACGCAGCGCCGGCCTCGGAGCCGACGCCTGCCGCTGCTCCCGTCGCGGCTGCTCCAGCCGAAGCCAAGCCCGAAGCGAAAGAAGGCAAGCAGGTCGCCGAGGCCGCACTTCCGAGCGCTAACAAGAACAAGAAGCCGGGTGTACCCCCGCGTCGTGGCAAAAAGCTTCGCAACCACATCCGTAACGTGGAGAAGAAGCTCCGCGAAGTCGGCACCGTTCCGGTCAAGCAGGCCGTTGCGGAACTCAAGAAACTCAAGCGAGTGAAGTTCGACGAGACCGTCGAGATTCACATCAACCTCGGCATCGACGTCACCCAGTCGGACCAGATGATTCGCGGTGCGATCCCACTGCCGCATGGTATCGGCAAGAGCGTTCGGGTCGCGGTCTTCGCACAGGGCGACAACGCGACCAAGGCCAAATCCGCCGGAGCCGACATCGTTGGCGCGGCTGATCTTGTCGAGAAGATTCAGAAGGAAGGCTTCCTCGAGTTCGACGTGGTGATTGCCACGCAGGACATGATGGCGATGGTTTCCCGCCTCGGTAAGGTCCTCGGGCCACGTGGCTTGATGCCGACCCCGAAGGCCGGCACCGTGGTCCCCGCTTCAGGCGACCTGAGCGCCGCGGTCAAGGAATTCAAGGCTGGTAAGGTGGAGTACCGCTCCGACAAGACCGGGCAGATTCACGCAGGTGTTGGCAAGATGAGCTTCGACGACCAGAAGTTGGTGGAAAACATCAACGTGTTCGTCGAGCAAGTTCGCAACGCCAAGCCATCGGGCGTCAAAGGTAACTTCATCAATGGGGTGGTTCTCTCCGCCACCATGTCGCCTGGAATCAGGATTTCCTTCTAGTGGTGGTGTTTGGTGTTGAGTGTTTTGAGAGGCCACTGGCCTCGAACGCCGCACCAAACACGAAATACTAAACACAAAACACAAAACACAAAACACCACAAAGTCATGAGCAAGAAAATCAAAGAGCTGGAGTTGAATACCCTCCGGGCGACGTTCAAGGGCGTGAAGGACATGGTCCTTCTCGAACCGTTGAAGCTCGACTCGGCGACGGATTACGAGTTTCGCAGGAAGCTCCGCGAGAAGAAGATTCGCGTCAAGATGGTGAAGAACAGCCTCGTCAAGAAGGTCTTCACCGAGAATGGCGTGACGGTCGAAACCGGCAGCGGCCCGACCCTTCTTGCGTGGGGTGGCGAGAGCGTCAAGGAACTCGCCCTCGCGGTGAGCGGCCTGCTCAAGGAACTGAAGAAAGACCCGAAGGCCCCCGACAAGTTGAAGGTCAAGACGGCGGTTTCCGAAGGGACTCCCGTCTCGATGGAACTCGCCGAGAAGATCCCGACCCGCAAGGAAGCCATCGGGGCAATCGTCTCCGCGATCCTCGCGCCAGGAGCCAACCTCGCTGGTTGCCTCGTCGGTCCCGCGAACAACCTCGCAGGCATCCTCAAGGCCATCGAAGAGAAAACCGCTGGCGGCGCTCCAGCAGAAACAGCGGCTCCGGCTGCGGGCTGAGCGAACCGGACCAACGATTGAGTTGTCATTTAGCGGTGGGCTCGCCCACCGTCTTGTTCTTGGATGTTCCAAAGACAGCGGGCAAGCCCGCCGCTAATTCACTAACCAGGCTATTACGCTTCCGCCGGGCAGCTTCACCCGGCAGCTTTTTGAAAGGATAATTCCCATGGCGAGTATTGCTGAACTCGGCGACCAAATCGCCGCCCTGACCATTGCCCAGGCTGTTGAACTGAAGAACCTGCTCAAGGAAAAGTACGGCATCGAGCCAGCCGCTGGCGGCGGCATGATGATGGCTGCACCAGCCGCTGCTGCTCCGGCTGAAGCCGCTGCTGCACCGACCGAATTCAACGTGATCCTCGAAGGTGGCTTCGACGCCGCCAAGAAGGTCGGCATCATCAAGATCGTCCGCGAACTGACCGGCCAGGGTCTGGCCGAAGCCAAGGCGACCGTCGAAGGCGCGCCGAAGGCCATCAAGGAAAACGTGGACAAGAAGGTCGCCGAAGACCTCAAGAAGAAGCTGGAAGAAGCCGGCGCGAAGGTCACCGTCAAGCCAGCCGGTTGATTTTTTTGGCGAGCTACGGGGTTTATCCCCGTGGTATTCGTCACGGAAACCCACGGGGATAAACCCCGTGGCTCGCTTGCCACAGCAAAAAAAATGCCCGGGGTGGGTAGATTTCGTGAACCCGCCCCAATACTATAAACCGGTAGCGGTCAAGCTGACCGGTTTTTTCTCGGCCCCGTACCCTTATCCCGCAACCAGCGTGAGAGGTAGGCGGGGCCATCCGCGTAGCCAGTGGTGACAATGCGCGCGACCCACTTGCTCGAATGTGCCGCACCCTCTCGAATCCACACCATGCCTCTGAATGTGGGAAATCTCATACCCGGTGATGCCGGTCTTTACGGCGAACCTACCGGGTGGCCGTTCGTGTCCATAATTCGCGCGTCGTGTGCGCCGGAGCTAAACTCCATGACTGCCACGACTACTCGCCGTACCAGCGTTAAATAACCACCCCTGCGTTCCGACGCAAGTCCCGTTGCCATGGGGGCAGCGGTCGTGCGTCGGCTTCGCCGTTTTCCGATCGTTTCGAGTTTCGAGTTTCAAGTTTCAAGTTGAAAGAACAGCGGCTCACTCGGATTTCAACTTGAAACTCGAAACTCGAAACTCGAAACGATAAGGGAGGAGCAACCCCGATGCCCATCCCGGCACAGCGTATCATTGTCCCCACCACCGAACGAAACTTCGGTCGCTTCGGCGACGCCGTGGACGTTCCGGACCTCACGGAGGTCCAAACCCGTTCCTACGATCGCTTTCTCCAGCTTGATGTCTTCTGGGATAAGCGAACTCCGACCGGCCTCGAAGGGGTGATGAAGGAAATCTTCCCCATCGAGAGCTACGACAAGAAGATTTCGCTCGAGTACATCAAGTACGAACTCGGAAAGCCCCGCTACGACCCGGATGAATGCCGGCAGTTGCGCCTCACCTACGGTCGCCCGTTCCGCGTCTGGCTGCGCCTGCGCAAGAGCGACGGCACCGCGGTCGAGGAAGAAGTCTATCTCGGCGACATGCCGATCATGATCGGTGGCGGCGAGTTCATTATTAACGGTGCCGAGCGCGTTGTTGTATCTCAGTTGCACCGGTCACCTGGCGTTGACTTCGTCGTCAGCCGTGAGGCCGACAAGGATCTCCATTCCTGCCGTATCATCCCAGAACGCGGCAGCTGGATCGAGATCAATTGCACGAAGAAGGACACGCTCGGCGTCCGCATCGACCAGAGCGGCAAATTCTCGGCAATGACACTGCTGCGGGCGATGGATCCGTCGTACTCGACCACCGCGAGTATGCTCAAGGAATTCCTGCCGATCGAGACGCTGAAGTTCGGCAAAGATCCTGCCGCGACACGGGCCAAGCTCATCGGCGACATGGAAGCCGGAGTGATGCCGTACATCGCAGCCGACGACGTGATCGACCCCGAAACGGGCGAAGTTTATCTCGACGCCGGCAAGCCCTTCACGGGCGACAAGGTGGACAAGGCGATCCTCGCCAACATCCACGAAGTGCTCGTCATCCCGTACCCGAAGGATCCGATCGTCCTCAACTCGCTCAACGAGGACGGCACTGACTCCCACGAAGCGGCCCTGCTGAAGATCTACCAGCGGCTCCGCCCGGGTAACCCGGCGCAGCTGGAGAAGGCCCGCGAACTCTTCAAGGAAAAGTTCCAGGACGCCAACCGCTACCGCCTCGGTCGCGTTGGTCGTTTCCGCATCAACCGCAAGTTCGACCAGACCGTCGCCGAAACGGAAATGACGCTCCGCTCGGTGGACTTCGTCAACTCGATGAAGTACCTGCTCGATCTGCGTGCGAACAAGGGTGGTGTGGACGACATCGACCACCTCGGTAACCGCCGTCTGCGAACGATTGACGAACTCGCGGCGGACGAACTCCGTAAGGGGTTCCTCAAACTGCGCCGCACGGTGCAGGAGCGAATGGCGATTCGCGACCAGCAGGATATGAGCCCACGAACGCTCATCAACCCGAAGTCCGTGTCGGCCGCGATCGAGTACTTCTTCGGCCGAAGCGAACTGTCGCAGGTCGTTGACCAGACGAACCCGCTCGCGCAACTCACGCACGAACGGCGGTTGTCGGCCCTCGGGCCAGGCGGCTTGAACCGCAAGCGTGCAGGCTTCGAAGTGCGCGACGTTCACATCTCGCACTACGGCCGTATCTGCCCGATCGAAACGCCGGAAGGCACGAACATCGGTCTGATTTCATCGCTGAGCATCTATGCCGAGATCGACGAGTACGGCTTCCTCACGACGCCGTACAAGAAGGTCAAGAGCAGGAAGCTGACCGATGACGTGGTGCGGTTGCGTGCCGACGAGGAATCGCAGGCCGCGCTCGTGCCGGCCGACATTCCCACGGAAGGCGACAAGATTTCGGTGGATCGCGTGAACGGCCGGTTGGCTGGCGACCTGCAACTCATCCTGTCGGACAAGGTCGAGTACATCGACGTGTCCCCGAAGCAAATGGTCGGCGTGTCCGCGGGACTGATCCCGTTCCTTGAGCACGACGACGCGAACCGGGCACTCATGGGATCGAACATGCAACGGCAAGCAGTGCCGCTGCTCATCCCGGAACCGGCCCTGGTTTCGACGGGTCTTGAAAAGGAAGTCGCCAAGCACTCCGGCATGTTGGTCCGGGCACAGGAAGATGGAACCGTCGTCTATGTGGACGCGGAACGCATCAAGCTCGAGGAGAAGGACAAGATCGTCCGCGAGTACGTGTTGCGCAAGTACCACGGGCTGAACGAGCGAACGTGTCTGAACCAGAAGCCGTTCGTGAAGATGGGCGAGAAGATCAAGAAGGGCCAGACGATGGCCGACGGGGCAGCCACCCGCAACGGCGAACTGGCTCTCGGTCGCAACGTGCTCGTCGGGTTCATGTCGTGGGAAGGGTACAACTTCGAAGATGCGATCATCATCTCGGAGCGACTCGTCAAGAACGACACGTACACCTCGATTCACATCGAGGAGTTCGACATCGAAATCCGCGAGACGAAGCTCGGCAAGGAAGAGTTCACGCGGGACATTCCGAACGTGTCGCCCAAGGCGCTGGCGAACCTCGATGAACGCGGCGTTGTCCAGCTCGGTACCTACGTTCGCCCTGGCGACATCCTTGTCGGCAAGGTTTCACCCAAGAGCCGGTCGGAACTGACCCCAGAAGAGAAGCTCCTTCACGCGATCTTCGGCCGTGCCGGCGAAGACGTGAAGAACGACTCGCTGGAAGTGCCGTCGGGCGTCGAAGGGATCGTGATTGCCGCCCACCGGTTTAGCCGGCGTGCGAGCATGACCGAGGACGAGAAGAAGGAAATCGCTCGCCAGGAAAAGGAAATCAACGAGACGTACTCGGAGAAGATCGCGGCCCAGTTCCGCGAGTTCATCGAAGCGCTCGGCGAGGTTCTCGACAAGAAGGAACTCAAGGACCCGAACACGGGCAAGCAACTCGGCAGCGACAAGGACGACCGCATCGTCACCGAGCAGGCCAAGACGTTCAAGCTCGAAAACCTGGACATCCGCACCCCGGATAACCAGAAGAAGGCGAACAAGATCCACCACCGTCACTGGGAGCGGATCCAGTTCTTCATCGACGAGCAAGACCGCAAGCTGAACTCGCTGAAGCGCGGCGACGAACTCCCCAGCGGCGTGCAGCAGATGGTCAAGGTGTACGTCGCCACGAAGCGTGTCATCTCGGTCGGCGACAAGATGGCCGGTCGCCACGGGAACAAGGGCGTTATCTCGAAGGTGCTCCCCGAAGAGGACATGCCGTACCTCAAGGATGGCACCCCGGTTGACATCCTGCTGAACCCGCTGGGTGTCCCGTCCCGTATGAACGTGGGCCAGATTCTCGAAACCCACCTCGGCTACGCCGCCGCGAAGCTCGGCTTCAAGGCTGTCACGCCGGTGTTCGACGGAGCCACGGAAGACGAAATCCGCGACTCGCTCAAGGAAGCCGGGTATTCCGAGACGGGCAAGAGCGTGCTGTATGACGGCCGGACCGGCGAAGCATTCGACCAGCCGGTGACCGTCGGCTACATCTACATGCTCAAGTTGCACCACCTTGTTGATGACAAGGTTCACGCACGAGCAACCGGGCCGTACTCGCTCATCACGCAGCAACCGTTGGGCGGCAAGGCCCGCTTCGGTGGCCAGCGGTTCGGCGAGATGGAAGTGTGGGCACTGGAGGCATACGGGGCTGCCTATATCCTCCAGGAACTCCTCACGGTGAAGTCGGACGACGTCGAGGGCCGCACGAAGATTTACGAGAGCATGGTCAAGGGCGAGAACACGCTGGAAGCCGGCACGCCCGCCAGCTTCGACGTGCTCACGCACGAGATCCGTGGCCTCGGTCTGAATATGTGTTTGGAGAAGAAGCGAGTTTGAATCGGGTATGTCGGGGACCGGGTATGCCGGGTATCGGGTGAAAACCCGAATCCGCACCCGAGCCCGACACCCTCGCGTTGATCTGATCGGCGCTTTCCGTGGCCGACCATCGCAACCCGGTTCTGCCGATTCCCGAAACCCGATACCCGACACACCCGGGAGTACAATATGTCCACCGCACCGCCGCCTGTTGTCAAGACCGCCGATGCCGCTGGCGAATCGAACTCATACGAGCGAATCAACGACTTCGGGGCTGTTCGAATCAGCCTCGCGAGTCCGCAAGATATCCGAAGCTGGTCGCACGGCGAAGTGAAGAAGCCTGAGACGATCAACTACCGCACGTACCGCCCCGAAAAGGACGGCCTGTTCTGCGAGCGCATCTTCGGGCCGGAAAAGGACTGGGAATGTACCTGCGGTAAGTACCGCGGCATGAAGTACAAGGGGATGGTTTGCGACCGCTGCGGCGTGAAGGTCACGCACAGCCGCGTCCGCCGCAAGCGCATGGGCCACATCGAACTGGCCGCCCCGGTCGTCCACATCTGGTTCTTCAAGGCGATGCCGAGCCGCCTCGGCACCCTGCTGGACATGAAGACGACCAGCCTGGAAAAGATCATCTACTTCCAGGATTACGTCGTCATCGATCCAGGTACGACGCCCCTCAAGGAACGGCAGATCCTCACCGAGGATCAGTACAAGGAAGCCCGCACCGAGTACGGCGACGGCTTCGAAGTGGACATGGGCGCGGAAGCCATCAAGAAGCTGCTGGAGCGGCTCGATCTCGTCAAGTTGTCCGTCGATCTGCGCGAACGGCTCGACAAGGAAATGGCCCGCGGCGACAAGGCCAGCAAGCAGCGCCTCAAGGAACTCGTCAAGCGGCTGAAGACGGTCGAGGCACTGCGCGACTCGTCGAACAAGTGCGAGTACATGGTCCTGGAGTGCATCCCGGTCATCCCGCCGGACCTCCGCCCGCTCGTGCTGCTGGATAGCGGCAACTTCGCCACCAGCGACTTGAACGACCTGTACCGCCGCATCATCAACCGGAACAACCGGCTGAAGAAGCTCGTCGATCTGAACGCCCCGGAAGTCATCATCCGCAACGAGAAGCGGATGCTGCAACAGTCCGTGGATGCACTGTTCGACAACAACCGCTGCAAGCGGCCCGTGCTCGGCTCCAGCAACCGCCCGCTGAAGTCGCTGACCGACATGATCAAGGGTAAGCAGGGCCGGTTCCGCGAGAACTTGCTCGGCAAGCGCGTGGACTACTCCGCACGATCTGTCATCGTCGTCGGCCCGGAATTGAAGCTGCACCAGTGCGGCTTGCCAAAGAAGATCGCGCTCGAACTGTTCCAGCCGTTCATCATTCGCCGGCTCAAGGAACTCCAGCATGCCGACACGATCAAGTCGGCCAAGAAAATGCTGGAGCGCAAGGACGACGTGGTGTGGGACATCCTCGAAGAGGTGACCAAGAGCCATCCCGTTCTGCTGAACCGTGCTCCGACGCTGCACCGCATGGGTATCCAGGCGTTCGAGCCAGTGCTGATCGAAGGAAACGCGATCCGCATTCACCCGCTGGTCTGTAAGGGCTTCAACGCCGACTTCGACGGTGACCAGATGGCCGTTCACCTGCCGCTCTCGATCGAGGCGCAGGTGGAAGCGACCGTGCTGATGATGTCCACGAACAACATCTTCAGCCCCGCGAACGGCAACCCGATCATCACGCCGTCGCAGGACATCGTGATGGGTTGCTACTACCTCACGGCCGCTCGTGGTACTGAAGACGAGTCGATCGAAGCCGGCGACGGGATGAAGTTCCACAGCCCCGGTGAGTTGTTCCGGGCGTTCTCGGAACACAAGCTCGGGCTGCACGCCAAGGTCTGGGTCCGCTTGCCGCAAGGGTACGTCGAAGTGACCGACGCGGGCGACACGAAGCTCACGGTCGGAGCGCTGATTACTTCCGAGGCGTTCTTCGCCGAAGAGTTGCGGATCAAGGAGAACAACGCCAAGAAGGGTTCGACCAAGCTGAAGCCACCCCTGGGGAACAAGTTCCCGAAGAAGGTGATCAGCGAAGTGAAGGACGAGAAGGGTGTTCCTCGTGCCGAGGAACTGCCCCGCAAGCCGAACGGCCTGGTTCGAACCACCGTTGGCCGCGTCATCTTCAACGACATCCTTCACCCGAAGATGGCGTATTACGATCTGTCGCTCGGCTCGAAGTACCTGAGCCGAATCATCGCGGACTGCTACCAGATCCTCGGCCGTCGCGAGACGATCGCGCTTCTGGACCGCATGAAGGAAACCGGCTTCCGCGAATCGACCCGATCGGGTCTGAGCTTCGCCGCCAGCGACCTGCGAACGCCGGAAAACAAGGAAGACGTGCTCAAGGAGAAGGACAAGGAAGTCGAGAAGGTGCGCCGCAACTTCGACAAGGGGATCATCACCGAAGTCGAACGGTACAACCGCGTCATCGACTTGTGGATGGAAGCCCGCGACAAGATCACCAAGCGCATGATGACCGACCTGGCGAACGATCGCCGGGAAGATCAAGTGACGAAGAAGGTCGTGCCCTACCTGAACCCGATTTACCTGATGGCTCACTCGGGTGCTCGCGGTGGTATCGAACAGATTCGCCAGCTCGCCGGTATGCGTGGTCTGATGGCCAAGCCCAGCGGGGCCATCATCGAGACGCCGATCAAGTCGAACTTCCGCGAAGGGCTGACGGTGCTGGAATACTTCTCCAGCACGCACGGTGCCCGTAAGGGGTTGGCCGACACGGCACTGAAGACCGCCGACTCGGGTTACCTGACCCGCAAGCTGGCCGACGTGGCGCAGAACGTCGTCATCACGGCGCACGACTGTGGCACGACCCGCGGCATCAGCAAGGGGATCATGTACAAGGGCGAGGAAGTCGATCGCTCGCTGTCCGACACGATCCGTGGCCGCGTCAGTCGGGAGACGATCAAGAACCCGGCCAACCGGGACGTGATCGTCGAAGAGAACCAGATGATCGACCCGGCGATGGCGAAGGAACTGGAGAAGGCCGGGTTCGACAAGATTACCGTTCGCAGCCCGATGACATGCGAAGCGTCGCTGGGCGTCTGCCGACTGTGCTACGGGATGGATCTCGCGACCGGAGCGCTGGTCGAAGACGGCATGGCCGTCGGGATCATCGCGGCTCAGTCGATCGGTGAGCCGGGCACGCAGCTCACGATGCGAACCTTCCACATTGGTGGCGTCGCCAGCAAGGGTGCTGCGCTCGATAGCGAGCACAAGACCAAGAAGGGCGGCATCATCATGTTCGAGCGCGTCACCATCGCGACGAACGATGAAGGCCAGCGGATCGCACTGGCACGAACGGGCGAAGTCACGGTGCTGCGCGGCAAGGATGGCCCTGTTGTCGAACGCTACGCGGTGCCCAACGGTGCCGAGTTGTTCGTCTCCGATGGCGATGAGGTCGTGGCGGGGACGTCGCTCGTGAAGTGGGATCCGCACTCCCTGCCGATCGTCACGGAAGAGGGTGGTACGATCAAGTACCAGGACATCAAGGAAGGCGTCACGCTCCGTAAGGATAAGGACGCGGCAACGGGCATCGAACGCCGAACGATCATGGAGCACAAGGGCGACCTGCACCCCGTCATCCAGGTTCTCGGCGACAAGGGCGTCGTGCTGAAGTGGTACCCAATCCCGGAACGTGCGAACCTTCAGGTGACCGACGGCCAGAAGGTCGGCCCGGGCACTCTGCTCGCCAAGACGCCGCGTGAAGTGTCGCAGCAGCAGGACATCACCGGTGGTCTGCCGCGAGTGACCGAGTTGTTCGAGGCTCGCCGTCCGCGTAACCCGGCCGTCATGGCCGAGGTCGCTGGTAAGGTCCGCATGGGTGAAAAGAAGCGAGGCAAGAAGCTCGTTTACGTTCAACCAGAAACGGACGACGGCCGCCCAACCGGCGACCCCGAGAAGGAACACCAGGTTCCAGGTGCGGCTCACATGCGTGTTCACCCGGGTGAATACGTCAAGGCTGGCGACGCGCTCGTTCACGGGCCGCTCGTCCCGCACGACATCCTGAAGATCAACGGGGCCGACGCGGTTCAGGAGTACATGTGTCGCGAAGTGCAGGCCGTGTATCGCTCGCAGCGAGTGGATATCGACGACAAGCACATCGAGATCATCGTGTCTCAGATGCTCCGGAAGGTGAAAGTCACCAAGACCGGCGACACGGGATTGTTGCCAGGCGCGGTGATGGACCGATTCGCGTTCGACGAGGTGAACCGCCGCACGACCGACGAGTGCGTGAAGATCGTCGAGCAGGGCGAAGGGCCGTTCGAGTCCGGTAAGGTGGTCAGCAAGGAAGCGTTCGACGAAATCCGTGCGGCACTGGAGAAGACGAGCGGCAAGAAGCGATTGCCGACGTGCGTTCCTCCCGAACCGGCGGATAACGAGATCCAACTCCTCGGGATCACGAAGGCCGCAGTGCAGTCGGATAGCTTCATCAGTGCCGCGAGCTTCCAGGAAACCACCAAGGTTCTCACCGAAGCCGCACTCGCGAGCAAGGTGGACTACCTTGTCGGCCTGAAGGAAAACGTGATCCTTGGGCACTTGATCCCGGCGGGTACCGGGTTCAAGACGCACCAGGAAGCGGAAGTGAAGATTAACGCGACCGGTGTCGAATACCGATTCGTGCATCCCGACGAGGCCCCGCTGGCCTCGGACGCAACGGTGGCGGAGTAGTTTTGAAGGGGTGAAAGGGTGAAGGGGTGACGAACCGGGGATGTGAATCACCCCTTCACCCCTTCACCCTTTCACCCCTTCAATTTTCCCGAGTGGGGCTTCCCGCTTTTGCGCGAACCGCTAACATATTTATTCCCGTCCGGCGACCCACGCTGGCGGCCGAGCAGGATTTCGACGAATGCCGACGATTAACCAGCTAATCAAGACTCCACGGGTGCCACAACGGTCGAAGCCGAAGCACCCGGCCATGCAGGGTTGCCCGCAGAAGCGTGGCGTTTGTACCGTCGTCAAGACGATGACCCCGAAGAAGCCGAACTCGGCGCTACGTAAGGTGGCCCGTGTTCGCTTGTCGAGTGGGATCGAAGTGACGGCGTACATCGGTGGCGAAGGCCACAACCTGCAAGAGCACTCGATCGTGCTCGTGCGTGGTGGCCGCGTTCGTGACCTTCCTGGCGTTCGTTACCACATCGTTCGCGGTGTGCTCGACTGCCAGGGCGTCTCGGATCGTAAGCAGGCCCGCTCGAAGTACGGGGCGAAGAAGGACGGGAAGTAGCGTTTCACGTTGAACGTTTCACGTTTCACGTTGAAGCCCTCGGCCAGTGCCAGGCTCACTTGAGACGAGAGACGCCAGACGTTGAGCAACATTAAACGTTAAACGTTAAACTTGAAACGAAAGATATGGCAACCAAAGGTCGCACCGCCAGCTACACGAAACTCGCACCGGATACCCGGTACGGCTCGCTGCATCTGAGCAAGTTCATCAACTGCCTCATGTACGACGGCAAGAAGTCCGTCGCCACGCGGGTGGTCTACGATGCGCTCGATCAGATCAAGAAGCGCATGCCCGATGCCGATCCGATCAACGTGTTCACCGAGGCGTTGAACAACGTCAAGCCGAGCCTCGAAGTCCGCTCCCGCCGCGTCGGTGGTGCGAACTATCAGGTTCCCATGCAGGTGAAGCCGAAGCGAGCCGAGAGCCTCGCGATTCGCTGGATCCTCGCCGCGATCCGTGGCAAGGCTGGACGCCCGACGTATCTCCGGCTTGCCGAAGAACTGATGGCTGCCTTCCAGCGTCAGGGCGAAGCGATGAGCAAGCGCGAACAAACCATCAAGATGGCCGAGGCCAACAAGGCGTTCAGCCACTTCGCGTGGTGATTTTGAGTGATCAGTAATCAGTGGTCAGTGATCAGTGCCCCGAACCTGGCACCGATCACTGACCACTTTCCTTTTACCCTCTCTGCGTGTCTGTAAACTGACAACTGATTACTGACCACTGTCCACTGGTGCGGTCATGGCGAAATCTAAAACCGGCTTCGATCTTCCGAAAGTCCGCAACCTCGGCGTGATCGCCCACATCGACGCCGGCAAAACCACGACCACGGAACACCTGCTCTACTACGCCGGAGCCAAGCACAAGCTCGGCGGCGTGGACGAGGGGACCACCGACACCGACTACGACCCCGAAGAACAGGCCCGCGGCATCACCATCTATTCCGCGTGCGTGCCGTTCGAGTGGGCCGGGTACACCATCAACCTCATCGATACCCCGGGGCACGTCGATTTCACGGCCGAGGTCGAACGCAGCCTGCGAGTCCTTGATGGCGCTGTCGTCGTGTTCGATGGGCAGAAGGGCGTCGAAGCGCAATCGGAAACAGTCTGGCGGCAGGCGAACAAGTACGGTGTGCCGCGAATGGTGTTCGTCAACAAGATGGATGTCGTCGGGGCAAACTTCGCGAAGACACTGGAGACGATCCACAACCGCCTCACACCGAACTTCACCGATCACGGCAGGCCGGTGCCGATCGTCATTCCTATCGGGTCGGGCGGCGAGGCCGATAGCCGAACGCCGTTCCGCGGCGTGATCGACCTGATCGAGATGCGGGCGAGGTTCTTCGATGCGGGCGACCTCGGCAAGACCGTGCGCGATGCCGACATTCCTGAAGAAAACCTCGACGAAGCGAAGAAGTATCGGGCCGAGTTGTTCGACGTTCTGACGCAGGCGGACGACAAGGATTTGATCACCTCCGTGGTGCTCGAAGACAAAGACCCCGACCCCGCGAAGATTCGGCAACTCATCCGCGAACAGTGCCTCAGCGGCAAGATCTTCCCCGTGCTGTCAGGTTCGGGTCGCGAGCACATCGGCATTCAACCGCTGCTCGACGCAGTCACGTATTACCTGCCGTCGCCGCTCGATCGGCCGCCGGTTGTGGGCACCGACCCCAAGGGAAAGGGGAAGGAAGTGAAGCGGAAGCCCGACCCCAAGGAGCCGTTCTGCGGGCTGGTCTTCAAGGCGGCGTGGCACCCGAGTGGCAACCGCTTCTTCATCCGCGTTTATTCCGGCGTGCTGAAGCCGAACATGCGGGCGTTCAACCCCGGCAAGGATGTGAAGGAGAACATCGCCAAGCCGTTCCACGTTCACGCCGACCCGGCTCGTGGCCTCGAAGAAGTGCCCGAAGGGCCGGCTGGCGACATCGTTTGCGTGGTCGGCCTGAAGGACACGGTGACCGGCGACACGCTCTGCGAAACGGCCCACCCGATCCTGCTGGAAACGATCTCGTTCGCCGATGCGGTGGTCAGTCAGTCGATCGAGCCGGACAGTGGCGGCGACCGCGATAAGCTCGGCCTCGCCCTGGAAATCCTGCAACTCGAAGACCCCACCTTCAAGGTGAAGGCCGACAAGGACACCGGCCAAACGCTGATGAGCGGCATGGGGACGCTGCACCTTGAAGTGAAGAAACACCGCCTCGAACGCGACTTCAAGCTGAAGGTGCGGGTTGGCAAGCCGAACGTCAGTTACCGCGAGATGCTGAAACAAACGCGCACCATCGAAGCGAAGGTCGATCACCTCGGCGACAAGCCGGCGTTCGCGGAACTGAAGGTGTCGTTCACGAACTTCGTGAGCGAGAAACCGGTCGCGGTGTTCAACGTGGTGAGTGCCGACGACAACCCCGTGCCGGTGGCGTTCATGGCCGCGGCCGAGAAGGCGCTCGCCGATGCTCTCCAGACGGGCGAACTCGGCTACCCGATGATGAACGCTCAGGCTCGCATCATCGACGCCAAGTTCGACCCGCAGCTTTCGAGTGACGATTCGTTCGTGGCAGCGGCGATTCGTGCGTATCGCCAGGCAACGGAAGGAAACGTGCAGTTGCTCGAACCGATCATGAAGGTGACGGTGACAACGCCATCCGTGTTCCTCGGCAGCATCATGGGCGACCTCACGCGGCGACGCGGTCAGATCGAAGCCCAGGAGATGAGCCCGACCGGCGACATGGTGGAAGTGATCGCGATGGTTCCGCTGGCGAACCTGTTCACGTATGCGAACGAGGTGCGGAGCCTGAGCCAGGGTCGCGCCGCGATGAGCATGGAACCGCACAGCTACCAACCCGCCCCCGACGACGTACTCCGGCAACTGCGCGGGGAGTGAAAACGTTTAGCCGCGACGCGGAGTCTTCGGAGGGGAGCGCGTGAGGCGCAATCGCGCTCCCCTCCGAAGACTCCGCGTCGCGGCTACGCGGGTGGGCGTTCAGCCCACACCAGCCACCCATAGACCCGTGAGCCGGTTGCAGGTTGCCCGTCGTCGCCGATCGCGAACAGTTCACGCACTGCAAATCCAGCGGCTTCGAGCAACCCCGTCACCTCGCGTTGCGTGAAGTGATGCAACGTCAGCGGTGCGCCGCCGTAAGCCTGTGACATCGTGATGTCACCCGCGGTCGCGCTGGCGAGAAGCGTCTTCCAGCGCTGGCCGAGGACACGCGATGTGCCGAGGCCACCGAAGTAGCGGTTGTGGGCGTGCAGCACGAACCGGCCGCCGGGCTTCAGCAACCGGAAGGCGTTCGCGACCACTTTCGCGCGGTTCTCAGCACCGCGAACCATGCCGAGCGTACTGAACAGGCACGCGGCGTAATCGAAGCTCGCGGTCGGCAGCTCGGCGAGGTCAACGAGATTCCCCTTCACCCACGACACGCGCGGCTCGTTCTCCCGGGCCTTCGCCAGCATCTCGTCGGAGAGATCGACGCCCACGCAATCGTAACCCTTCCCCGCAAAGTGAACGCACAACCGGCCTGTGCCGCAGCCGAGATCGACCAGCTTCCCGGTGGTGGAGAAGACACGCTCGCAGAACGCCACATCTGCGGCCGCCAGCGGGGAGACACGCATCTGCTCGTCGTAAGTGGCGACCATTTCGTCAGCGTGCAGGTAGTCCCACAGACCGCGATCGACGCCCGGGGGAAGTTGCCAGTCAGGAATCATGTCGGTGGGAGTGGGCAGTGAGGAGTGAGCAATGATACTATCTGTATCTTACGGCCCCCTCCCCACTGCCCACTCTCGACACATGGCAAGCACCGACATCAAGATCCGCCACGTGGAGTCGTCATACGAGGATTTCCACTATCGCACGCCGATCAAGTTCGGCGGCGTGGCGCTGGATCGCGTGAAGATTCTGAACGTCTGGCTCACCGTGGAAAGCGCCGCCGGGAAAGTCGGTAAGGGGTTCGGCTCGATGCCACTGGGGAACGTGTGGGCATGGCCAAGCCGAACCGTGACGTATGACCAGACGCTCGCGGGAATGCAGCAATTCGCGGCCTCGGCGGCGTCACTGTATGCCACGTGCGACATCTCGGGGCACCCCATCGATATCACGCACGAGCTTGAACCAAAGCTCCTCGCGACCCCGGCGCCCTGCGTCCCCGAGGCGATGCCCGCACTGGCGAAACTGGTCGTGAGCTCAGCATACGATGCGGCGCTGCACGATGCCTTCGGCAAGCTGCACGGTCTGAACTGCTTCCACACCTACGGCCCCGAGTTCCTCGAACACGACCTCGGGCACTACCTCGGAAAAGAGTTCGCGGGAGAGCGACTCCACAACTACATCACCACCGAACCGAAGCCCCGAATGCCGCTGTACCACCTGGTCGGCGCGCTCGACCCGATGACGCCAGCCGATGTGGTGAAACCGGTCGGCGACGGGCTTCCCGAACATCTCGGCGAGTGGATCGAGCGCGACGGCTTGACGCATCTCAAGATCAAGCTCAATGGCGACGATATCGCCTGGGACGTGGAACGTGTCATCACCGTGAACGCCATCGCGGAGGAGGTCCAGCGACAACGCGGTGTCACAGAATGGTGGTACTCGCTCGACTTCAACGAACGCTGCCAGAACGTCCAGTATTTGCTGGAGTTTCTGCGTCAACTCAAGGATCGTACCCCGGCCGGGTACGACCGCGTGCAGTATGTCGAGCAGCCAACCGCTCGCGACTTGAAGGCGAACCCGGCGAACCGGATGCACGAGGCTGCGAAGCTCAAGCCAGTGGTGATCGACGAATCGCTGCTCGATCTGGAAAGCCTGCTGATGTCGCGCGAGATGGGTTACACCGGCGTGGCGTTCAAGGCGTGCAAGGGGCAGACGCAGACGCTCCTGCTCGCGGCGGCAGCGCAGAAGTTCGGACTGTTCCGGTGCGTGCAGGATTTGACGTGCGTTGGTGCATCTCTGATTCACTCGGCGAGCATCGCGGCACACATTCCGGGCGTGGCCGCGATCGAGTCGAACGGTCGGCAGTATTGCCCGGCGGCAAACAAAGCCTGGGATGCGAAGTTCCCTGGCGTGTTCACCATCACCGATGGGACGATGAACACCGCTGTCCTGAATGGCCCCGGGCTGGGAGCGGTGTGACAGGCGTCACTGGCTTGCAGCGAGAAGCCGTGCGTCAGTCATACGGTGGAACCCTCACAAGTCACCGGAGGACTGACGTACCCCGCTGGCCTCAACCCCTCTTTCCGCGCCTCAAAGAATATACGATGGTGGTATGTCTACCGAAGCCGCCCTGCTCCGGGCGATCCGCGAAACGCCAGAAGATGACACCGCGCGTCTGGTGTACGCCGACCTCGTTGAAGAGGAAGGCGACCCGGACCGTGGCGAGTTCATCCGCGTACAGATCGCACTCGCCAACACCCCCGAAACCGATCCCGCACGTCGAGCGCTCGAAGACCGCGAACACGAACTGCTCGCCGAGCACGAATCACGCTGGCTCGGCGTGCCGACCGACTCCGACGGCCTGACCGCGTGGCAATTCGTGCGTGGCTTTGTCGATGATGTCTCCGCGACGCCGAACTTCATGCTGAACGAAGGGTCCGACCTGTGTGCCGTGAACCCCGTGCGCCGCTGGCGTGTGCAGTCTTCGCAGCAGGAAATGCCCGAGGATTTGCTGGAGGCGGGTCGCCGTAGCTGGTTCTCGCGCCTCGAAGCGATCAACCTCACCGATTGGTTCCAATCGATTGGCGAATTGGAACGCTTCCTGACACGATCGGATTTCGCACGCCTGCGCGAACTCGACTTAACCGACTGCCACGGCTTCGATGACCTGCCTGAAATCCTTGACCGCACTGACTTCCGCGGACGACTCAAGGTGCTCCGAATTGGGGGCGGCCACATCGGAACCTTCCTCGACACCCAGATGTTGGCCCGTGTGCTCACTCCATCACAGCTCACTGAACTGAGCGTGAGAAGCTGTGGTCTGGATGCCGCAGATGCCCGAAGGCTGCTGTCGAGCGAATGTTGCCAGGAGTTGACCATACTCGATATCAGCGATAACCACATTGCCCCCGACGCCTGGGACACGTTTCGCGATTCCAAATGCCGACTTCGGAGTCTTGACCTGTCCGGCACACCACTCGGAGCCATCTCGCTTGAGGATGTGTTGCGGCAAGATTCGCTCTCGGAACTGCGGGTGCTGAACCTGAATCGCTGCGGCAGCGCGATGGCGAACATTCGCGCGCTGTCCGCATCGCGGTACTGGGCGCAGGCCGAAGAGTTACGGATGCGGGGCGGGACAATCCCGGAACATTCGCTGGACCCGTTGTTCACTTCTGTGGGTTCGCCGAACTTGCGAGTGTTGGATATGGGCGAGAACTACTTCCGCGACGTGGGCGTCGCGGGTCTGTGCAATGCCAAGTGGGCCGACTCACTGACGTGGCTCGACCTGTCGCAGAACTACCTGACGGATCGCGCACTTTACAGCCTCGCCGAGAGCGACCGTTCACAAAACCTGCGAACACTCAACCTCGCGTTCAACAACAACTACGATCAACCCGGCGCGGACTATGACGATCGCATCACCGACACAGGTCTTCGTGCGTTGGTCGAAAGCCCACATCTGACGAACCTCCGGAACCTCGATCTCCGGGGAATCCGATTTCACGACGAAACACGATCCGCGTTGCAGGCGCGGTTCGGGAACCGGTTACGTGAGTGACGATAACCTAACCCCCCCAACCCTTCCCTAAGAACCGGTGGCGGAATAACCAACCGTGCAATGGAACTGAGTGAAGGTTTTGCCCCCTCACCCGCTCCTCGAAGACTCGTCGCGACCTCTCCCCCATCAAAGCATGGGGGCGAGGTGGGGGTGATTGGCTGCTTCTGAAGGCGATGGGTTTGGGTATGCTGAAGAGAAGACGCTGCGCCCCCACCTCGCCCCCGGTTTCGGGGGAGAGGTCGGCGAGGCTTTGCGAGCCGGGTGAGGGGGGAATTACCTTCAACACACCCGGCCACAAACTCACTTATTCCGCCACCGTTTCTTACCCAGGCTCGAAGACTCGCCGACCTCTCGACTGATTCCGGACGGATTTATTGTCTGCCAGGAACTCCTCCCGCATTCGACACAACATATTTTCTGCCAATAAGATGTGGATGCGAAACCCAACGGCGAGTTTGCTCTGACAATATTTCTTCCAGACGAGAGTGGTTGGTTCCAGGGCTGAAATTGTGGTTCCAGACGTGTTTGCCTTGGTTCCAGACGTAGGGTGTGCATATCGCCTGGAACCAATCAACTGGCGCGGCGATCACAAATGCGTTTTGTTGCTGCCAGACCCATTCGGTTTCGTTAGAATTTTCGATATCGAGATAAATGCACGAATCGCCATAACCACTTGCGGAGGAAATGCCGGTGAACGGGATGGGCTTGGAACGGGTCCGTAGCGGCGAACTCCTGTACACAGACGAAGTTGGGCACGATGCCTGCGGGATCGGCGGCGTCGCCTCGTTTCATGGGAAACCTTCGTCCGAGGTACTCCGGAAAGCCGTCACCGCGCTCAAAGCCATGGAACACCGCGGCGGCGTCTGCGGTGCCGCAGGCGACGGAGCCGGTATCACGACCGTCATCCCCCACACGTTCCTCAAAGAGGAAGCCCGGCGGCTCAAGTTCGACGGTACCCGCTACCTCAAGCCCGAAGACACGCTGGCTGTCGGCGTCCTGTTCATTTCCGAGAACGACACAGCTCGTCAGGAGCAAGCCCGCGCCCTGATCCGCGCTGCGATCAGCGGCGGTCCGGTGCAGTTCCTCGGCTTCCGCACCATCCCCACGAACGAGGATGCGCTGCCGGATCGCGCGAAGTCCGTTCGCCCGGCTGCGATCGAGCAAGTTCTACTGCACGTCACCGGTGACCCCGTGGAAACGGAGCGCTGGTTGTACCTGCGCCGGCTCGAACTCCGCGAGACGTTCAAGGCCGCGGGCCTGGCTGTATACCTACCATCGCTGTCGTGCCAGCTCGTCAGCTACAAGGGGTTGCTGACCAGCCAGCAACTCGCGGACTTCTACAAGGATCTCAGCAACCCCGAGTACGAAACCGGCATCGCCATCTTCCACCGCCGCTACAGCACGAACACGTTCCCAAACTGGACGCTCGCGCAGCCGTTCCGGATGTCGTGCCACAACGGCGAGATCAACACCATTCGCACGACGCGCAACGCCGTGAGCGCCTTCGCCCGTGGGTTGAACCCGCCACTCCCCGGCGGCGAACTGCTCACGCCGAAGATGTCCGACTCGGCGAGCCTCGACGAGTGGCTCGAATACCTGATGTTGGAGCAGAACTGGAGCCTGCTCCGTGCGCTGCGGTTCAGCATCCCGCCCGTGTGGGATACCGAAGCGGACATCTGGGGCCAGGAAGCGTTCGACCTGTTCACGTACTACCGTCGCACGTTCGGCAGCCTCGCCGCATGGGACGGTCCGGCGGGGATTATCGGCACCGACGGCAAGGTGCTCGTGGGGTTGGTGGACCGCATGGGTCTGCGGCCCGTGCGCTGGTGTTCCGACAAGCGCGGTTGGCTGTACATCGGCAGCGAGTCCGGCGTGTTCGGGCTGGATAACACCACGATTGTCGCCAGCGGTCAGCTTCAACCCGGGCAAATGATTGCGTTCGACACGCAATCGGGAGAACGGCTCGACAGCTACCAGATCATGGCCCGCGTGGTGAGCGAGACGAAGAAGGAACTCGGCGACGTTCACGACCTGAACCGCCGGCAAATCGTCATCCCCGAGGGCTTCGACTACACCCGCCAGACTGACGACATCGTCGGCGCGGCGCTGGCGGATCGCAACTGGTCGCTCGACCACCTGCTGCAAGCCGCGGGCTGGGACTTCGATCGCGCGGTGTTCGTCAAGGACATGGCGAAGCTCAAGAAGGAACCGCTCTCGTCGATGGGCCACGACCGCGTGCTGACGGTCTTCTCAGCCCACCACCCAACGCTGTTCAAGTACCTGCAACAGACATTCGCGGAGGTCACGAACCCGCCGATCGACCCGTATCGCGAAGGCAGCGCGATGTCGCTGACGACATACTTGGGCCGCGGGCCGCTCGTCGGAAGGATGAAGGATGAAGGCGGAAGGATGAAGGAAGACCAGACTCCGGATTCATCCTTCATCCCTCATCCTTCATCCTTGCCAGTAAGGCAGATGGAACTGCCGTCACCGGTGGTGTCCGACGCGATCATCGAGGAAATCCGCCAGAACGAGGTACTCGGCTTCAAGCTGCTCGACGCGACATTCCCTCTCTCGGGTGGCGTCGATGCATTGCGAGCGGCCCTCGTCGCGCTTCAGAGCGCGGCCGAGAAGGCTGTTCACGACGGGTACCACGTTCTGTGCATCTCCGACAAGGAAGCCTGCAAGCGCGGCATCTTCCCGATTCCTTCGCTGCTCGCGCTGGGTGCCGTTCACCAGTACCTGTGCAAGCAGGGGCTTCGCGACCAGTGCAGCCTGATCGTTCAGGCTGGTGACATTCAGGAAGGCCACGACGTTTGCTGCCTCGTGGCGTTCGGTGCCGACGCCGTCCACCCCTATGTGATGCTGCGGCTCGTCAAAGACGGACTCGTCTTCAAAGACCCCGACTCGAAGAACGAGCTACGGCTCGAACCCCGTGAGGCGCTCGAGAACCTGTTCGCCGCGCTCGAGGACACCATCAAGAAGGTGATCTCCAAGATGGGGATCACCACGATCGAGGGGTACCGCGGCGCGATGTTGTTCGAGGCGGTTGGGTTCGGGCCAGAACTCATGGAGTTCCTCGGAGAGTTTCCAAGCCGACTCGGTGGAATCGGCCTCGCGGAACTGATCGAGGACGATCAGTGGCGGGTGCAGCAAGCTGAGAAGATGACGGTGCTGGGCCGCAACCGCGATTACATGGCGTTCAACGCGAAAGTGCGCATGGCACTCCGCGATGCGGTGAAAGAAGCCCACCCCGAACCGGAGCAGGGCGGCGGCGAGATGGCTTACACATCACCGCCTGCCGACCACGACGACGAAGCCGAGAAGCGAGTCGGCGAGAAGTTCATCAAGTTCTCGGACATGGTGAACACCCGCGTGCCAACGGTGTTGCGGGATTTGTTCCAGGTTCGTCTCACCGGTGCGAAGCCACAAGGGGCTACGCAACCCGCCCTCGACATCATCCGCAATTGCTTCCGCGGCGCGGCCATGAGCCACGGGGCGCTCACGGGCGCGTCGCACATGACGATCGCCGCGGCGGTCAACGAACTCGACACGCTCAGTAACGGCGGCGAGGGCGGCGAAGCCCGCTGGCGCAACGACATACCAGAACGTGCGTGGGGCGCGTTCTGGGACAAGGTTCGCGCTCAGCGAGAAGCGCACCCGGAGATCTACTGCCTCGGCGGCAAGCTCGCCAAGAGCCGGTTCCGTAGTCGAATTCGGCAGGTTGCCAGCGGTCGTTTCGGTGTGGATGCGGAGTATCTCGTCAACGCGGATGAACTTTCGATCAAGATGGCTCAAGGTGCGAAGCCCGGCGAGGGCGGTCAACTCATGGGCCGCAAGGTGACGACCGAGATCGCCGAGATTCGGTTCGCCAAGCCCGGCACCGACCTGATCTCGCCACCGCCGCACCACGACATCTACAGCATCGAAGACCTGGCGCAACTGATCTACGATCTGAAGGCCGCCAAGCCCGGCGTGCCAGTGTCGGTGAAGTTGGTCGCGGTCGAGAACATCGGCACGATTGCGGTCGGCGTGGCGAAGGCCGGGGCCGACATCATCGAGATCGACGGTATCGATGGCGGCACCGGGGCCGCGATGGTTTCGAGCAAGGAGCACTGCGGGTTGCCATCTGAGATGGGGCTTTCAGAGGCTCACCAGGCTCTCGTGGTGAATGGGCTCCGCAAGGCTGTGAAACTCCGCGTTGGCGGCGGTATCAAGAACGGCCACGACGTGATCAAGTACGCGCTGTTCGGGGCCGACGAGTTCAGCTTCGGACAGGGGCTGATGGTGTCGGTTGGGTGCATCGTGTGCAAGAGTTGCCACATCCCGAACTGCCCGACCGGAATCACGGGCAGCCCTGAGATTTTCAAGGGCCACCCCGAGCACACAAAAGCGTATCTCGTTGCGGTCGCAGAGGAAGTGCGATCGCTGCTCGCGCAGATGGGCTTCTCGAATCTGTCCGAGATCACCGGCCGTAGCGACCTGCTCGTGCCTCGAACCGACCTCAAGCCGAAGCACACGCGGGCGGCGCTGCTCGATCTCTCGAAGTTTATCCAGCCCGACATGGCGATGTCGCGGCTCGACGCAACCTTCCCGCAGGAGAACTTCCCCACGGGCGTGTGCGGTGGCGACTCGTTCGCACTCAACAACAAGATACTCGCCGCCGCTTACGACGCGATCGACACGGCCCAGAACGCCGATCTCGTGTTCCGGGTGAAGAACTCGGATCGCTCGGTTGGCGCGACCATTGCGGGCATGATCGCCAGACTTTACGGTCGCGAGGGTATGCCGACGCAGAAGAAGATCAAGGTTCGGCTCGATGGCGAGGCCGGCCAGAGCTTCGGAGCATGGTGCATCAACGGCCTCGACCTGGAACTCAGAGGCTTCGCCCAGGACGGCGTTGCAAAGGGGATTTCGGGCGGCACCGTGACCGTCACACTCGACTACACGGCGAGTGACTACGGCGGCGAAATCCAGAGCGTCGCCGGGAACAACGTCGGCTACGGCGCGACCGGCGGTGTGGTGTACATCGGCGGTCGCGCTGGGCACCGGCTCGGCATCCGCAACAGCGGTGCGACGATCGTCGCCGAGGCTGCCGGTAAGTACGCCTGCGAGTACATGACCCGCGGTCGCGTGCTGATCCTGGGGCCAGTCGAGAACGAGATCGGTTCCGGGATGACAGGCGGAGAGCTGTTTATCTTCGACCCGCACACAGACGTGCCCGCGAAACTCCACGGCAAGAGCGTCACCGTGATCGACTGCTCGCACGTCGATTATGAGTGGATGCACCCCCTGATCCACCAGTACTTCGCCCGAACCGGGAGCAGGCAGGCGGAATACATCCTGACGAACTGGGCCGACGTTCGCCGCGGTCGCCGGTTGCGGAAGGTGTTGCCGCTGGCTGTGGCCCGTGCGATGGAAGACCTCAAGACCGCCGGCACGAACGCGGGCTGACCGAGGGCACACATTCAATGGCATCGCGGGCAGTGGTAGACCACTGCCCGCGATGCTGTTTCGAGTTCAATCACGATCACGGAATCTCGATCTTCACTTCGTTTGCTCCACCGGTCACAGTCGCTTCGATCTTTGTTGCCTGGGAGTCTGAATACTCCTTTGGAATCATCTCGACCTTCGCGGGCACGACGGAATTGGGGGAGTACGGTCGATTAGGGTCCTGCTCCGCCTGGAGTTTCTTGTTGTACTCCTCTTCACTGATCCCCGAAGGCGGTACAAACTTCGAAACGGTCACCTTGAACTTGCCGTGGGCGGCACCGGGCTTGGTGACTCCTCCGGGCAAGTTGGTTTGAAGCTGATACGTTCCATCGGGGCCGGTCGTTGCTGTCGCGGCCCTCACACCTTCGGTAGGGGACTCAGGCGTGAACACCACAGTCGCATCGGCGAGTGGTGTACCCCGATAGGTGACGACTCCTGCGACCGGAGCGAACTTCTCACCGGAACAACCTACGAGCGAAAGAACGAGGACAGGTACCAATCGTGTGAATGCGTTCATGATTCAATCCTTGGTGGAGATCTGGGGAATGAAACAGGCCAGCCATGTTCGGCTGGCCCGCCTGTCAACCAGCCAACTTGACTCAGTAGTTGGTGTTGGTTTCTCCTCCGTTCATTGTCCCAAGAGCACCCCAAACGCCATACGGGCTTAACCCGGTTGTCGGCTCGGCTGCAGACGAGTTTCCGGCATCGATCCCGTTCGGAACGAAACGGACGCTCGCATCACCCATGACGACGTTCACGCCACCCGCGTGGTAACTTGTCGCACTCATGAGACCCCACTGGTCGCCCCACTGATCATTGATGCAACTCGGGCTGTTCGGTGGGAGAACTGTGTTGAACCCGATGTGTGACGCGAGACCACTGTGCCAGAGCGAGGTCATCGGGCGGGTTGATTGTGCGGTGACGTTGTACTTGCCGTTGGTCACGGTCGAGAGACAACTGCTCGGGTTTGTGTTCATCCCACTTCGGGTGTGCGCGGCCAGACCCCGGTAGTCGGTCGCGTCGGCCGGACTCCCTTGCTCACTCATGAGGATGGTGTTGCTCGTGCCATCGGTGATGTCCGTGAAGCGCGTCTTCGACTTGTAACCAAAGATGCCGCGATACGAGGTCGATGTTTGATTGTTGGCGATACGGTCACCGAAACTGAGCACATAGTTCCGCCGACCTGGCCAGGTTGAGTCGCTGCCGTTGTATGCAAGACCACGAACGGACGCCGGGCATTCAAACATCGGGATTACAGACCTCCAGGGTGTGAAGTTGGAGAAGTCGCGAGGCAGCCCAAACGGCATGATTTGTACGCTACCGTCCATAAACTGGTTGCTGTTGATCTGATTGAACAGCGGCGCTTGCTCCATGTAAGGCAGCAGGAATACGAGCCCATTAATCGTCTCCTCGTTCCCCCGAGGATCAGTACTTCGGGTTCCGGGACTTGGATTCGTTGGGCCGCGACTGAAAATCAGTCCCGAGTTCACGTCGTGATAGGCGTGATGTGCGATCCCGAGTTGTTTGAGGTTGTTCTGGCACTTCGCTCGTGCTGCTGCTTCGCGGACTTTCTGCACGGCAGGTAATAGCAACCCGATCAGGATTGCAATAATCGCGATCACGACCAAGAGTTCAATGAGTGTAAAAGCTCGTTGTGCGAGATGACGACGCATTTGAGGTTGATCTCACAAGTAGATGATGAGGGCGAATGACGCTGGCAGAGAACTAGAGCAATTGCGATGCCAATTTGCATCGCTGTGAGTGTGTAGAGACAACGGCTTCACCTTACTCGGAGAGATCTCCAAGCAAGATGGTGAGTTTGGGAATTGCAACTGTCCGAGCACCCAACCCCGACTGGGTCCCGGTTAGTGCAGGCCAAGCCGCTACCCGTATGGGGCTCCCCAACTCAATTTGACTTCAAACTCGAAGCGGCACGCGAGGTCACCACCCGGGGGCAGGGTGTGCTTCAGCGTCGAGTTCGTGCTGTACTTGTCGGGCACGACTTGCTTCGTCTCGTCCGTCTTGCCCGACCCGTCCGCACTCATCCCGGCAACCTGACGGCCGGTTTTCTGGTACGAGAGGATTTCGACCTTGCACTCGCCCGGCGACGGGCCGGCTTCCTGCGAGATGGTGAACCGTCCGTCGGTGATCGTACCGAACCCCGCAGTACCCGTCCCAATCGGGGTAAAAGTGATCGTCCCGGTGGGGAGCGGGTAGCCATCGAGTTTCACCTCTCCGGCTACCGGTACCCGGTCCGGCCCCCGCCCCTGGCAGCCACCGAGGACGCCCAGGCCGAGAAGAAATCCAAGTGAGAGTCGCAGGCTGCGGGTCGTGTGGGAAAGCATGAGCAGACTCCTGCTATACGTGGTATCGGGAAGCTATTCCCCACCAGCCGTGAGCACTGGCGGGGAATGGGTGTGGTGATGGTCGTGCCCGATCAAGGCACGGGAATCGCCTCGCCGCCGCTGGGGCTTGCGGCCGCCTGCCAGGCGGGTCGGTCGGCCCCGTCAGTCACGAACCGGATGGACCCGTCGAGGAGCGCGACGTTCACCCCAGCCGTGTGGTTGCTCTTGGCCGTGAGCCGGTGCGGGCCGCCCGAACCGCCGGAGGTACAGGGGTTGCGGGTACTGGTAACGCACCGCTCGGTCACGTCGCTGACGGCTTCGTTGGGCAGGTAGTCGTGCGTGTACTGCACGGTCCCGGAGTCGGCGAACAAGGCGCCGCGCGAGTCGTTCTCCATCTGCTTGCGGATCTCGGAGACACCCGCGGTGTTCGACGTGCCGTCCGTGATGTCCGCGAACTTGGTCTTTCGGCCGTGGGGGAAAGGGCCCTTGACGGTCAACTGAGTCACGGCCGTCCAATCTCCCTCTCGCCTGTACATTCCGATGCCGGCATTGGCGGCGTAGTTGCCCCGGAAGCCGAAGTCCTGGGCCGTATTGAAAATCGGGGCGTCGATGTCGGACGGGCAGACGAACGCCGTGAGTTTGACATTGCGCGCCGCCTGGTTGGCTGACTCCCACCAGTTCGCGTTCTTGTTGTACAGGTCGAAGACTGGCCCCTGCTCCATCTGCGGCAGGATGAGCATGATCCACGAGCCGCGTTGGTAGGAGCCGCCCGGGTTCATGACGTGGCCGTCGGGAAAGTTCCCAACCACGTCGTGGTAATTGTGGAGTGCGAGACCGATCTGCTTGAGGTTGTTAGAGCACTTGGCCCTGGCAGCCGCCTCGCGGACCTTCTGCACGGCGGGGAGTAATAGCCCGATCAGGATCGCAATAATCGCGATCACGACCAAAAGTTCAATGAGTGTGAAAGCTCGCTGTGCGAGTTTACGTTGCATGAGAGGTTCGCCTAACGAAAGTATGATAAGGGCGAATGTGCTAGTAGAGAACTAGAGCAACTGCGATGCCAATTGGCATCTGTGGATGGGCGAGTGAATCAAGATGAGAATTCCACCTTGCTCGGACAGACCCGAGCAAGGTGAAGTGTTAGTATCGAGCGATTACTGCACAACTCAGTTCAGCGGCACCGTTTCACCACCGTTGCGGGAAGCAGCAGCGGCCATCGCGGCGGGAGTCGTACCGTAGTTAACAAACCGAACCGAGGCATCGCCCATCACAAAGTTCGCGCCTGCGGTATGCATGCTGGCGAACGAGGTGTTGTTGTTACCCGGGGCCGTCGTTCCATTAGGGGCCTGGAAGGTGAATGCCGCACTGTTGTAGACCCCGCCATCAGCAACACGCAACGTAGATCCGACACTTGCAGTTCCGTTACAACCACCGCCTTGACCACCCGCCCAAATAGGGAACTGGCCAGAGTTGAGGTTCGAAGGAGTCACGCTCGTGCTGATCGTGGCCTCGCCAGCGAGGAAGGTGTTGCTAGTGCCGTCGGTGATGTCAGCGATTCGAACAACCCATGTCCTGTCGTTGTTGTTTGCGTGGAGTAACACGCCGTTTTGCGTTGCACCGGTCACGCCGCCGCACGCGTAACTTCCGGCACCCCAAGTAGACGTGTTGCCAAGATTGCCGACGTAGTTCGATTTGCCATAAGTGTTGCCGTTCTTTTGGTTTGGCAGGATGTCACTTGGGCAGATGAAAGGCTTAATGACGGCGTACGCGACGGGCGTTCCCGAAGCATCGGTAATGGTGTTATTCACAGTGCACTGACCACTGGCCGCATTGCCAGCATTGATGGTGTCAATGTTCATTCCGTTCGCACCGCCCCCAGCAGCAGCTGGAAGCCACATGCGGTTGACCGATGCGGTGTTGGTGAGGGCACTATAAAGAGGGCCTTGTTCGATGTAGGGGAGCATGTGTGCCATCCAGCCCCAGTTGTTATTGTCATCGTTGTACTGACCGACCGGGAATTTCTGGTAAACGTCGTGATAGTTGTGCAGCGACAGGCCAATCTGCTTCATGTTGTTCGAGCAGGTCGAGCGTGCAGCGGCTTCGCGGACTTTCTGGACGGCTGGGAGCAGCAGTCCGATGAGAATCGCGATAATCGCGATCACCACCAGCAGTTCAATCAGAGTGAACGCTTTTCGTGGGTGAGGTTGGGCGGACATTCAAACACCTTTCGCTGGAAAATAGGAGAATGGGTGAGGGGTGGAGAACCAAGTAAGAAAACAAATGCAAGGAAACCAACCCTCTAGCAGCAATACCCCGGTATGGGGAACACTCTTACAGGATCTATCTTAGGCCCAAGTTCTGTGAGGTTTATGAGAACAACTACAGTCTTGCGCGCAAGATATCATGCATCGCGCAAAACCGCGCGGCAGACAGGAATCTTTCCTCTCAGGGAGAACTATGCTGAGTAAGTGTTCGATAATTGGTCACGAAGCGAGATGTGCAACCCACTCAGATGGAGCTTGATCGATCTGAGATGTTGGGTTTCAGCCGTGCGAGCGGCCCGTGCAGGGCGGTTTCACCTTCTCGTACATCAACCTCACGAGTTGTTCCAGCAACTCCAGGAACTCGGTCCCGGCGATTTCTTTGACCTGAGTAATTAGCAACCGCCGTCGTTCAATCAGATCGACGCAGTTCTCGACACCCATCTTCTGCAATGGCCCACCTGGAGATTGCATCTCCAGCAGTTCCTGAATCTCATCGGATCGCAAATCGGCAGCACGTTCGCGATTGCGTTCAAGCCAGTTCACGAGGTCTGGGAGCGCGGCACGCTCATAGAGCAACTTCAGTGCTTCCTCATCTGCGGGCGGTTTGCCGTGCATTCGCGGCAGGAGCCGATCCAGCGGCAAGTTGCGAAGTTCGCTAACTGTCAGCCCGAGTGCGTCTGCGCACTGGCTAACCGTGGCATTCCGGAGCCGGCGTGTCGGACCACCATGAAGGATTTGCCGAACCGTGTGTCGGTTCAGCTGAGAGATGCGGGCGAAGTCTTCCTGATTCCAGCCACGTTCCTCGACGAGACGAGCGATCTTGTTTGCGAGATCGATGCCCGGCGTAGCCGTTACAGCGTTCATCCGTGTACTCTCTTTGGGACATCGCCCGACTACCACCCCTCGCGGTCAGACGCTGCCCCTTCCACAATCCTAATCGGGGCTAGTTCTGTTGGAAGAGCGGAGACACCTGGGATACGAAAAAAAGTCTAGCCGCTGATGGAAAAGGAGACACAGAGAGCGGCGTTGAATCGGGTCGGGAGAGAATCCACTAAGGTTTGGGTTCTCTCCCGGCCCGATTCACCACCGCTCTCTGTTCGCAGCGAAGCATGCGATCAGTACTCAGTATGGGCTGCTGGAGCCAGAGAGCTTCACGGCCGAGCTGGGGACAACCGGCAGCGAGGGAAGCGCGACTGGGGCAGGTGCCGCGACTGGCTGAGGGATGATGATTCCCGTCGCGCCGGACTTTGGAGCGTCCTTGGCCGGCTCCTTCACCTTCGGCATCTCCTTGGGTGGGTTGACGGGAACAACAACGGCTGGAGCTGCGCCAGCTGCTGAGGAGCAGCCTGAGGTGCAGCTATCGCACGCAGGAGCTGCACAGCAGTGCGATTTCTTCGCGCCCATGCGAGCCTTCAGCTTATCGAAGAATCCAACCTTGGCGGGAGCACAAGGGTCACAAGCTGGCGCACAGGTGGGAGCTGGGGCACAGGCAGGAGCCGGTGGGCAGCATGTTGGGGCCGGGGCACAACACGACTTCTTCGAGGCGAAGTGTGCCTTCAGCTTATCCAGGAAGCCGATCTTTTCGGCCGCGCAGGGATCGCAAGCGGGGGCGCAAGAAGACTTGCACTTCGGGGCACAACGGGCTTTGATCTTGTCGAGCAGTTTCACACGCGATGAGGCGCATGGATCGCAGCAAGAAGGGGCGGCCCCACAACTGCTGCAACCACCTGCCTGAACGATCGCCGGGGCATTTTCACCCCAGCCAATAAGGGTCACGTCGCTACCGGCCGCAAGGGCCGATGTCAGAACCAGGAATGCGGCGTTCAAGATAGTTTCTCCCTGTCTTTGACACTGGGCACCGGCAACGGGACCGGGTTGACTCCCATAGTTCGCATCGACGGCTCGGCGCTGAATGCGTGAGGCTGGACAGATCAATAATGCCAGGAATTTCTAAAGCAGGTCCGATCCCGCCGGGGAAATGAGATTCTTGGGATATCCACGTTTCAGCGTGAATTCAGGATGAGCGAGACAGATGGTAAGCAAGGGAACGGCGGAACGTGACGGAAACGCCGGATGTTCACCCTACGGATCTGGGTGAGCTTCTCGTTATTCCGGATAGGGAATCTGAACACGGGTCTGGCCTTGCCGAATCGGTGGACATGCGTTTCTATAGTGGGTATCCCCAGTCGAGGAGAATTGCCGTGGCACGCACCGAGAAGGTTTGGCACCTCCTCCCCAACGACCCGACAGCGATCAACCGACTCGCTGCGATGGCCCGGGTGTCGCCTGTCGTGGCCCAACTTCTCGTGAACCGCGAGATTACGGACCCGATTGCCGCCCGTCGATTCCTCGATTGCCCCCTTTCAGGCCTTCACCCACCGCTCACACTCACCGGAGTCGCCGAGGCAGCCGAGCGTGTTGCCAGCGCAATCGTCGCGAAGCGGAAAATCTGTGTTTATGGCGATTACGACGTGGACGGCGTGACCGGCACCGCCATCATGATGCGCCTTCTCGGCAAGCTCGGTGCAGACGTCATTTACCACACGCCGGACCGCATCTCGGAGGGCTACGGTCTGCACTCCGCGCGGCTTAAAGACCTCGCGCAGTCGGGCGTATCCCTGGTTATCAGTGTCGATTGCGGCATTGCGAGCGTGGTCGAAGCCGATGAAGCCAAGAAACTCGGCCTGGAACTGATTGTCACGGATCACCATGAGATGAAGGTCGGGCTTGATGGCCCGATGCTTCCAGATGCAGCGGTGATCGTCCACCCGCGTCTCCCCGGTGGCACATACCCGTTCGGCGATTTGTGCGGAGCGGGGGTCGCGTTGAAGCTGGCGTGGGCGATCGGACAGCGGTGTTGCGGCTCAGAACGTGTATCTCCGCAAATCCGCGAACTACTCCTCGATGCTGTCGGTCTTGCCGCGCTGGGTCTGGTCGCCGATGTGGTGCCGCTGCGCGACGAGAACCGCATCTTCGTGAAGCACGGCCTCGAGCGGATTCGCACGAACCCGTCAATCGGGCTGCGGGCACTCATGGACGCGGCGGGGATCAAGCCTGATAGCACGGTGACTTCGGAGGATGTCGGCTTCAAACTGGCCCCGCGGTTGAACGCGGCGGGGCGACTTGGGTGTGCCCGGCTCTCCGTGGAACTGCTCACGACCAACAGCCCTTCAGTGGCCAGAACAGCGGCCGAGTTCCTTGAAGGGCAGAACAGTCAACGACAGGCAATGGAGCGGAAGTACACGCAGCAGGCCAAGGAGATGGTGGACCGCGATCATGCGAATGATGCCGGAGTAGTGGTTGGTTCGGCCGAGTGGAAGGCAGGCGTCGTGGGGATCGTCGCGAGTCGCCTCGTGGACCATTACGGCAAACCCGCTCTGGTCATTGCCATGCCGGAGAACCACGACAAGGATGTCATGGCCACGGGGAGTGGTCGAAGCATCCCGGGTTTCCCGCTGCACATCGCGTTACAGGCGCTCGACGAACTCCTCGAAGGGCACGGCGGGCACGCGGCGGCGGCGGGGTTCAAGATTCGCCCCGAGCGCATTCCGGCGTTCCGCGACCGCTTCAACGCTTACGTCTCCAGGCATTTCCCTGGCGGCACCCCAATCCCGCGACTCATCATCGATGCTGAGGTGCCACTCTCGGCACTGACTTTCGGGCTGTTCAAGGATCTGGATAAGCTCGAACCATACGGAGCGGGGAACCCGAAGCCACGGTTCCTCGCGGCAGGGCTGAAAGCGGAAGGCGCACGCCTGATCGGCACCGGCGAGACGAAAAAGCACCTCGACTTCCGTGTTCGGCAGGGCGACACGTCGATGCGCTGCGTGGCGTGGAATATGTCAGACCGGCTGGAAGAGTTGATGAGCGCCGGCGGCGATTGCTGCCTGGCGTTCACACCGAAGATCAACGAGTGGAACGGTAGCCGCAAAATCGAACTCCAGGTAGCAGACCTGAAGCCTGGCAAGACCGTTCCACTGGGGTGACTCTTACCCTGGCTTCTTCTCGTATGTGAACGGGAAGGAGTATCGTTGATCCACGCAGCGATAGACGCGGATCGTGCGGAACGGGTTGCCGCCGCGCGTCATCGGGAACTCGTCCACCAGATCGACACTCCGGAAGAACACGTCCAGGATTTTGATCTCGATCGGATTATCCGAGGTCGTCACGTAGATACCGTTCCAGCCGAGCCACGCTTCAGGCTTGCTCCAGAAAGCAAAGCCGCGTGCGTCACCGGGGTTGTAGCACAGCACGGGAACTCGCTCTTTCAACGCGAACGCGAGTTGCCCGCTGTCGTACCACCGACACGTCATCAGGAACGTGTGTGGCTCGTTCGTAAATCCGCGAGTTTCCAGTTCTGTCGCTACCGATTCCCAGCCGCTCGCATCGGCCATCGGGTCTTTGCCCGGGAAGCGAACGACACCGAAGCGTGCCTGCACCGCTCCACAAGCCGCAGCCACCAGAACCGCCGCAGCCATGAAGGCGATTCGCCTGCGGGACCACGTTGGATCAACGGCCGCCCACTTCGCCCATGCCGCACCCAGTATTGGCATCAGCGAGACGAAGCCGATCAGCGGCCAGTGCAGCAGAATCCACCGCGAGCAACCCACGACCGTGAAGAACGCCATCGGCACGACAGCCATGCAGATCGCAAGTCGGTCGATGCTCTCGATCGAACTCCAGTGCCGCACCTTCTTGACGAGTTGCCAGACGAGGAGCCCCCACACCCACGGGAGGAGGTACGCCATCGGCCCGAAGAACACCGCGAGCAAACCCTCCGGCTTGAACCCGCTGCTGACCGCACGACCACCCTGGAACACGAACGACGCCCAGCCGTTCTCCGCGTTCCAGATCAGCACTGGCGAGAAGATCGCGAACCCGATGGCAACCGCGAGGTACGGCCCCGGTGACCACAACATCTTCCGCGCCCCCGGTGTCACGAGTGCGTACAACACCGCTCCCGCCGGCAGAAAGATCCCGTGGTACTTGCTCAGGAGCGCTCCGCCGAAACCGAGGCCGACCCACAGCCAGGGAACAATCCGCCCTGGCTCCGCTACTACCGCTTCGCCGAGCGCCCACATCGTGACAAGTGCGAAGAACAGGAACGGCCCATCGGGAAGTGCGAACCCGCCCGCGAGTGCGTAGTAGCCACTGAGATTCAGGAACAGCGCCGAGTAGAACCCGGCCCACGGGCCATACCATCGTGCGGCCCAGCGATACATCACATACGTCGAGGCCGCGAACAGCAGCGTCGAACCGAGCCGCAGCGATACCGCGTGAACCCACCCACCGCAGAGCACGATGCCGAGCTTGGCCAGCCACATCGTCATCGGCGGGTGGTCGAAGTAACTCAGCGCCAGATGTGTGGTGTAGAGGTAGTGGTACGACTCATCGTTGGTGGCCGGGAGGATGGCCCCCCAGATCACGCGGAGGACGAATGTCACCGCCATCAGCAAGCCGACGGCTCGCGCGGGTGTGAGCTTGGTTGACGCAATCGGGGTGCTGTACAAGGATGGGCTGGCCAACGCGTGAAGCCGCATGTTGTCGAACTCCGGGCTGAACCCTGGGCGAATCGGATGGCTAGCTCCGCCCCATGTCGCCTGATATCGGAGGGGCAGCCCACGGCAGATTAGCAGAGATTGGGAAATCGACAGAATCGGCAGAGATGGGTTGTCTGCGTTCGCGAGTTGACGGAAAACTACACTTTCCGCTCAAGATTTATCACCCGAAAGCCGACAAGGTGTTCCCATGCCAGCGACCACCCGCCAGTCCATGCCGAATACTTACTTCAAACTGGTCCGCCGGTTCCCCCTGCTGCGTATCTCCAACGATGACCACTTGACCGGCGCACTGGCCACCGTGGACGACTTGCTGACCCAGGAACTGGACACCGGGGAGGAAGCCTACCTCGATGCCCTGTCGGCCCTTATCCACGCTTACGAGAGTGAACAACACCCGATCCCAGACGCGACTCCGGCGGAGGTGCTTCGGGAGTTGGCCGACGCCAACGGGTTGACCGGGGCCGTGATCGCCCAGCGGTCCGGGATCGTCGCGTCCACAGTGTCCGCCCTGATGACGGGCAAGCGGCGACCGACCCCGGAACAGATGACCGCCCTCGCCAACGTGTTCAGCGTCAGCCCGGCGGTCTTCCTTCCAGTGGCCCAGACAGCCCGACGGTAAGCGCTCGCCGGGTTAGCCCAAAAGCTGCGAACTGCCTTGCGAGCCAGTCCATCGCCGATTACCCTGGCGGATGTTGGAGTGTGTTCGACAGGTGACAACGGCGGATCTGTCCAATTCCAAGTTCAGCAGCGGGAGGTGACCGGATGGGCGACGCGGGATTTGAGCTTCTACGACTCAGCCCGCTCACCCAGTTCGCGGACCCGGCGATGATGGCCGATGAGGTTCGCGACTTGGCGGCGGACGGCTACCGCTGCGTCCCGTTGGACTGCTCGGCGTGGGCCAGTGAGGCGGACTTCCATACCGCTGTTGCGTCCGCCCTGGAGTTCCCTGCGTACTACGGTCGCAACCTGGATGCGTTCAACGATTGCCTGTCGTCCATCATGTTGCGTGAGGATCGCGGGTTGGTACTGGTGTTCTCACACTGGGAGGTGTTTGCACGGATGGCAGGGGTGAGGGCATGGGCGGTACTGGACATCATCGCGTGCACGTCGCGGTTCCGGCTGGTGTACGGCGACCGCCTGCTCGCCCTACTGCACGTTGCCGACCCGGAGTTGCGGTTCGAGCCAGTGGGTCGGGTGGGCGTCGTGCCTTCTCAGCGGGAATGGCGGCGCAAGATCCGCGAGGCGTGGGCGAAGGTGCGGGGGAGGGAGCAGGAGGCCAAACCCCTCTCCTAGCCAATCCTCTCGAATGAAAAACGAGGTTCCGTAGCCGATCTGAACGCCCGTTCTGCACCGTCTCGCAGCCCAATCAACCCGCATTCACACTTCGGCCCTCGATCTGATTTCGCCTACAATTCCCACTCGATGACCAACCAAAACCAGCAGGTCCTGTCATGCAACGCATCACCCGAGAGCAAGCCCGGAAGTACGCATTCGACTGGCGCGATGAGCCGTTGCTTCGCGTGAAAGCAGGTGAGTCGTTCGAGATCGAAACCTACGACGCCAGCACGGGCTACTTCAAGACGCCCGAGGACAAGGCGATCCCGTCGAAGCGGCCGGGGTTCGATCGCTCGCCACCAACCGCCAACCCCATCGGCGGCCCGGTGTTCCTCGAAGGGGCCGAGCGCGGCGACACACTCGTGGTCACGCTCGAAGACATCCTCGTGGATGATTACTCGTGGGTGGCGATCGGTCCGCGACGCGGCCCGCTGGGCGAATCGACCCGCTGGCCAGAGCTATCGGCGGATTACACGACCAAAGTGTTCAAGCATACGCCAGGCCCGAGTGGCACGACACGCGACGGCACACTCCACTTCAGCGACAAGCTCTCATGGCCGATCACGCCATTCGTCGGCACGCTCGGCGTGTGCCCGGACCGCGAAGTGGTGACGAGCCTCGATGGTCAGGGTGCGTGGGGCGGGAACCTCGACATCCGCGACTTCGCCGTCGGCAACAAGCTGTACCTGCCCGTGTACCACCCGGGGGCACTACTCTACCTGGGCGACGTTCACGCCAGCCAGGGCGACACGGAGTTCACGGGGACCGCGGCCGAAACGAAAGCGACCGTCCGGCTTCACCTGGAACTGCTGAAAAAGAAGCGCACGCCGTGGGTACGGATCGAGAAGCCGAATTCGATCATCGCAATCCACGCCGACAAGCCGTTGGAGATCGCGGTCGAAACGGCAACCGTCAGCCTGATGGACTGGCTCGTGACCGAATATGGGTTCACCCCGACAGATGCGTACTGCCTCGTGAGCACCTGCCCGGACTTCCGCATCCACGTTTACCAGATGTGCAAGATCGGAAAGCTCAGCTACGTCGCCGGTGCGGAGTTGCCGAAGCGGTACCTGGGATGAATCAGCGAGCGGCGCGACGTCAGCCTGCCGGTAGCTCACAGCAGAGAGGTGCGTGCGATGCATGACCGGCGGGCACGCCTCCTCCAGACCATCGAAGAGGCATTTCAAGGCATTGAACTCGGCGACGGGGTGAGCCTGCGTGAGACGCTCGTCCTCGACGACTACGGTAGCGCTGAGGATCGACAGGCTGCGCGAGCGCTGGACGAGCGGCACGACTGGCGACGAGTGATTGCCGACCCGGAGTTAGTGCGGCTCGCCTTCATCGGAGGGTTGAGCTTCTACGACGCCACCGGGCTTCGCTTCCACCTTCCCGCTTATCTTTCGCTCGCGGTGATCGACTTCGATCGGCCCGACGCCGGCAACGTTTTCGAAAGCCTGATGTTTCAACTGACCGTGATGAACGGGTACCAATTGCAACGGTTCGCGATCCTCGATGCCGCTCAAAGGGGGTGCGTCCGCGAGGTCCTGATATTCCTCCGCGAAGAGTACGAACTGGAAGACCGAGAACTCGACGCGGCAATTGATGGTTACTGGAGCACCGGATTGTAGCAACCCTTCACCCGCGACTCGAAGCCTCGCCGCCAGTGCCTGTGCCGCACCGGCGGGCTGACGCCGCGCCGCTCGCCGGGGCGAACTTAGAACCCTACCGCACGAACCCCTTCGCCCTCAACAGGTCGATGATGCGGGCGACGCTGGCGTCCACGTCGAGTTGGTCGGTTTGCAGGACGAGGTCGGGTGCGGTCGGCTCTTCGAACGCGGCCGTCACGCCGGGCATCTGCGCGATCTTCCCCTCGTCGGCGAGCTTGTACGCGCCGCTCTGGTCCCGCGACCTCATGACATCCATCGGTGCCGTGCAGTACACCTCCAAAACGCGGTCCGGGCCGATCACCTGCTTCGCCTTCTCGCGAACCGCCACGTGTGGGGCCACGAACGCCGCGACGGTAATCACCCCAGCGTCGTTCAGGAGCTTCGCGACCTCGGCCGAGCGGCGCAGGTTCTCGGAGCGGTCGTCGGCCGTGAACCCGAGGTCGCGGTTGAGCCCGTGCCGCATGTTCTGGCCGTACAGCACCGTCACGGCGCGGCCCTCATCCCACAGTCGCCGCTCCAGGGCGTAAGCGATGCGGCTCTTGCCGCTACCGGTCAGGCCGACCAGCAACACCGTCACGGGCTTCTGGCCGAAGCGCTGCTCGCGCTCGGCTGGAGCGACCATGCTCTCACGAGCCTTGGCGGTCACAACAGCCTCGGCCTGCCGGGGGGTGCCTGCCTCCTGGATCATCCCGGCGCCGACTGTCGTGTTCGTCAGGCGGTCGATGAGGATGAACGCACCTGTCGCGGCGTTGGTGCGGTACGGGTCGCACGCCAGCGGTTGCGTCAGGCTCAGTTGCACGAGCCCGACCTCGTTCAATCCCAGTCGCGTGGCCGCCCGGTGCTCCAGGGTGTTGACATCGACACCGTACCGGAACCCCGCGACCTCGGCCGACACCTGTCGTGTGGCGTGCTTGAGCGTGTACGTCTTGCCCGGGACGAGCGGTTGCTCGGCCATCCACACCACCATCGCCTCGATCTGACTGCTGACGTGCGGCACGTTGTCGGGCAGCACCAGCATGTCGCCGCGGCTGACGTCCACCTCGTCGGCCAGGGTCAGCGTCACCGCCTGCGGCGCGAACGCCTCGTCGAGTTCGCCGTCATAGGTGACGATCGACTTCACGCGGCTGCGCTTGCCCGACGGCAGCACCATGACCTCGTCGCCCTTACGAACGATGCCGGAGGCCACGGTGCCGGCGAACCCGCGGAAGTCGAGGTTGGGGCGAATGACGTACTGCACGGGGAACCGCAGGTCGGTCAGGTTGCGGTCGCTGGCGATGTGGACCGTCTCCAGGTGGTCGAGCAGCGCCGGGCCGTGATACCACGGCGTCTTGTCGCTCCGGGTCGCGACGTTGTCGCCCTTCAGTGCCGACATCGGGATGAAGGTGATATCACCCAGGCCAAGCTTGGCGACAAACCCGGTGTAGTCGTCCCGGATCCGCTCGAAGACCGCCTGCGAGTGGCCGACGAGGTCCATCTTGTTGATGGCGACGACGACGTGCTTGATCCCAAGCAGCGACACGATGAACGAGTGCCGTCGGGTCTGCGTCTGCACGCCGTGGCGGGCGTCGATGAGGATGATGGCGAGTTGGCACGTCGAGGCACCCGTGGCCATGTTGCGGGTGTACTGCTCGTGTCCGGGCGTGTCGGCGATGATGAACTTGCGGCGATCGGTCGAGAAGTACCGGTACGCGACGTCGATGGTAATGCCCTGCTCGCGCTCGGCCTTCAGGCCGTCGGTGAGCAGCGCGAGGTCGATCTCGCCGGCCCCGGTGGTGCCGACCTTCTCGCTGTCGCGCTTCACGGCGGCGAGTTGGTCCTCGTAGATCATCTTGGTGTCGTGGAGCAGCCGGCCGATGAGCGTGCTCTTGCCGTCGTCGACGCTGCCGCAGGTGAGGAACCGCAGTAGTTCCTTCTTCTGGTGGCGCGCGAGGTATGCGTGAATGTCTTCCTGACCCAGATCAACGGCTTGCATTGCAAAAGCATCCTCAGTCAGGAAGCCGCTTGCGGCTTCGGGGGAACACCGCCCGCGAAGCCGCAAGCGGCTTGTGTTATCCGACCACCGACCACTTCTCAAAAATACCCCTCGCGCTTCTTCTGCTCCATCGATCCGGTCTCGTCGTGGTCGATCACCCGGCCCTGGCGTTCGGAGTTCTTCGCCAGGATCATCTCCTCGATGATCTCCGGGAGCGTCGTCGCGGTGCTCTCGACGGCACCGGTGAGCGGGTAGCACCCGAGCGTGCGGAACCGCACCCGCTTCATCATCGGCTCTTCGCCGGGCCGCAACCGCGACCGCATCCGCTCGTCGTCCACCATGATGAGCGTGCCGTCCCGCTCGACGACCGGGCGCTCGGCGGCGAAGTACAGCGGCACGATCGGAATGTTGTCGAGGTAGATGTACTGCCAGATGTCGAGTTCGGTCCAGTTGCTCAGCGGGAAGACGCGGATGCTCTCGCCCTTGTTGATCTTCCCGTTGTAAAGGCTCCACAACTCGGGCCGCTGGTTCTTCGGGTCCCACTGGTGCAACTTGTCGCGGAAGCTGTAGACGCGTTCCTTCGCCCGGCTCTTCTCCTCGTCCCGGCGCGCTCCGCCGAACGCCGCGTCGAACTGGTAGTGGTTCAGCGCCTGCTTCAGCGCCGCCGTCTTCATGATGTCGGTGTGCTTCTTCGACCCGTGGTCGAACGGGTTGATGTTCTGGGCCTTCCCCTCGGGGTTGGTCCACACCTTCAGGTCGAGCCCCTGCTCGCGGCAGTACCGGTCGCGGTACTCGATCATCGCCCGGAACTTCCAGGTGGTATCGACGTGCAGCAGCGGGAACGGGAGTCGGCCCGGGTGGAACGCCTTCTGCGCGAGCCGCAGCATGACGGCCGAGTCCTTGCCGATCGAGTACATCATCACCGGCCGCTCGAACTCGGCGGCGACCTCGCGGATGATGTGGATGCTCTCGGCCTCGAGCGCCTTCAAATGGGTCAGGTTGTAACTACTGCTAGTCATCCGCGCTCCTGTGTGGCCTCTCCGACTGATCTTATCAAATCCGCTTCTCCCTCGGGTAGGTGTACCTCGCTGGCCAGATCGGAATGGTTGTGCCACCGGTTTCCCGAGTCAACGATTGCTGGGGTGCAAGCAGGATGTGTGCTTCTAATCGATTCCGGGCGAAATGCCCACCCATCTTTGGAACCGTTCTGGAAGCATAGACCTGTCCGGAAGAAAGAGTATCAGAGCAATACTATTCGCCGCATCACACGACTACCAAATCGTTTGCGACTTCCCACTGCAATCCTTGCCACAATGAACTGCCAAGCACATTCCGGAAACCAGTGGCACACCCGATCGGAAAGCTGGGCTACATCGCCGGTGTGGAGATCCCGAAGTCCAGCTCTCCGAAATGGGGAAACAGTGTTGTAGCCGGGGTCTGTGACCCCGGATCACCTTCCCGCCACCAAGACCGGCCTCACAGAGGCCAGCTACAAATCCAAGTCCTCTCGATTGTTCCCCTACTTATGGGGAGCTGTACTCAGGTGGCGGAAGTTGCCAAGGCCGTGAGATCCCGCAAGTGTTCCGGGCCCACCGGTGGTTCGACCTGCCACGGGATCACCGCGACCCGGCTGGCGTGGTCATCGACGACTTCGTGCAAGTACCGGGATTCGTGGAGTCGGCGCGAGATCAGCACCGGGTCCGTGACGGTAAGCGGTGTGAGCGACTGATTGATGATCCACGCGAACGGGACGATGCCGGCCCGCTTCAGGTCGTCTTGCAGTTTGGCGGCTTCATGAACCGGGGTGGCCTCTGGTAGCGTGACAATCAGCACGCGCGTGAAGTCCGGGTTCCGCAGCCGGGGGAGCAGGTTCTCCACCGCCTCGGGCATACCACTCGCCTGCCGTGTAACTTCGCGGTGGTACGCGAGGGCCGAATCGAGCAACAGGATGGTGTGCCCGGTCGGGGCGGTGTCGAGCACCACGAATCCACCTTCACCTTTCGCCACGGCTGCCGCGAACGCCCGGAATACCGCGATCTCTTCGGTACACGGGGACCGCAGGTCTTCTTCCAGCATGGCCCGACCCATTGCGTCCAGATCTTTCCCCGCGGTCGCCATCACCTCGGCTGAGTACGCTTCGGTCTCGGCCTTTGGGTCGATGCGGCTGATCGTCAGGTTCGAGACGACCCCGTTCAGGGTCGCGGCGATGTGAGCGGCTGGGTCGGTCGTACTCAGGTGAACCTGGAATCCGCGATCGGCGAGAGCCACGGCAACCGCTGCTGCCACGGTCGTCTTGCCGACTCCCCCCTTCCCCATTGTCAGAATGACTCCGTGCCCCTGAGCGGCCAGATCGTCGATCAGATCGCCGAGTGGCGGCAACTCGGGTGCGGCGTCCCCGGTGACGGAGGTGATCGCGATGTCGTGTTCCGCGCCAATCGCCCGGATCGCCTCGATCCCAACCAATCCGTGTGGGGCAAGCGGAATCATCGTCCGCGGCAGATTCGCCAGGCCGCCCGGAATCAGCGCGATCGCTTTCTCGGCCCGTTGTGCCATAGCGGTCGCAACCGCGTCAGGTCGCTTACCGGCCTGGAAGATGCCATTGATCACGAGGTGCTGGTTGCGGACACCCAGGGCAGAGAGTTCGCCGCTCGTCCGGTCCGCTTCGCGAAGAGCGCCGGCATCGGGTCGCGCGACCAGCACAAGAGTCGTCTTCTTGGCGTCGCCGAGTGCCGAAACGGTGTCGGCGTAAAGCTTCTGTTGGGCCTGGAGACCGGCGAGCGGCCCGAGACACGAGGTGCCCGTGGTATTTTTGCTGAGGAAGCCATCCCAGGCCGATGGCAGCGAGAGCAACCGCAATGTGTGCCCGGTCGGCGCGGTGTCGAACAGCACGTGATCGAAGTCGGTCATCGTGTCCGTTCCGCCCAATAACTGCGCGAACTCGTCGAAGGCCGCGATCTCCAAAGTACACGACCCGGAGAACTGCTCCTCCATGCTGGCGACGGCTGCGTCGGGCAGCACACCCCGGTACGGCGCCACCATCCTCTCCCGGTAAGCCTTCGCCGACGCTTCCGGGTCGATGTTCATCGCTTTCAGCCTTGGCACGCCGGGCACGGCGGTCGGCGCGTTGCAGAGTGTCACCCCGAGCACTTCGTCCAGATTCGACGCCGGGTCGGTGCTGATGAGCAACACGCGCTTCCCGGCATCGGCGAGCTTCACAGCCGTGGCGCACGCCACCGAGGTTTTGCCGACCCCACCCTTGCCCGTGAAGAACATCACACGGGTCGGGTCGTTGAGAAATTCCATGTCACAGATCCTCGGTGGGTGGGGGTCCATTAGCAACAGCCCTTGGGGCCACAGCACGAACCGCCGGCAGCTTCGGCGACGGCTAATGGCTTCAACTGCGACACGCCACACCACGTAGCGAGCATTTCGCGGGAAGGGTACACGCCCTTGCAAACGATCTGGCCATTGACCCGCATCAGGGGCAATACCTGCTCGTGGTTCTCGCGGATCGCTTCCTTGACGTCCGGGTGGCTGACGAATGCCTGTGGCTGTTGGGCCAGGTTGTACCGCTCGACAGTAACCCCTTGATCCTTCAACCAGGCCAGATCCGAGGCAAACTTCGGGAGCACCGGATCGACCTGTGGACCGCAGATCCCCGTCGAACAGCACATCGGCTTGTCGAAGACTTGTAACGTATTCATCGTCGTCTCCTGGGATTGAGAACTCGGTTTCGGAACATTAACAGGCTTCAAGGCGAACACGCGAACGCTCGCTGCGTACCCATGTTCGCCTCAGCAGGAAGGGCGGCGAGATCCTCGGGGGAGTACCCGAATGCCTCGGCAACGGCCTGCACCGCCGCATGGTTGTTCGAAAGAGCACTCCGGGCGACCCCAGCATACTTCTCACGAACCTGATTGACTAACAACTCCGACATCCTCGATCTCCTCAATTGCTTATCGTCGATAAGCGATAATACGCGCCAAAAAAAGACTCTACAACTCGGCCACCAGTTCCTTGAGTCGTGACAACCCGTCCGCGTTCACGCAGTAGCAGACCTTCGGACCGTCGATCTCGCCCTGGATGACGCCGGCTTCCTTGAGGATCTTCAAATGCTGAGAGACGGTCGACTGCGAGAGGGGCATCAGTTCGACAAGTTCACCACAGACGCACGCCGACTTGGCGATGAGCAAGCGGAGCAACCGCACCCGCGCCGGGTGGGCGATGGCCCACGCCAACTTGGCGAGCAACTCATCGTTCTCGGACGAGACGATGGGTGATCCCACCTCCGCCGAACACGGTTCACACTTCTGCCGACGGATACCCATCTCGACCTCCTATATCTATTATCGGCGATCAACGATGAAAAGTCCAGACCTTGTTGCGAGAAAGCACTCCGGCGTGCCTTCGGGAATTCCAGACAGGTTAAGTGACAGTCGGAGGTGAAGCAGCAGGCGATGGTGTGTGTTGTCGCATCATTGCCCGATGAATCAGGACGATGACTGCGGCTCCACCCACCGAGGCAGCGAGGGTTATTCCCGCCCCGACAAGGTTGTTCAGGAACCCCGGGTCGACGACGAGGATCACACCGAGTGCGAGCATCATCAGCCCGGACACGAGTTTCAGCACGCGACCTTGGTACTCGGTCAATTTGTGTGACGACACGGTAAGCGAAAACCCGACCACGATCAGGAACAGCGGGATCACGTAGACGACGTTGTACAGTGCGAGGTATCCATAATACGCCGCCGGGGATAACTCTCGCAGAGTGAGCACGCGTGTGTATACCAGCGGGAATCCCGAAGTGCATAGCAACTCGTACAGGTTCGCGGCGAAGGCCAGGCCTGCCGTCCCCGCGACGACTGGGAAGAACCCGTTTCGGCTGATGAGCGCTGTCATCCGACTGATGAGACGCGACCGCGCCGAGTCAGTAAGCGACAGCGACACGCCCTGTTTGAACCAGAAGTAGTCCTTGATGTTAATGACTGCGGCCACCATCGCGATGATCCCTGCCACCACGGTGATCGTCCGCAGGTGCCCAACCACGAAGAACAGGTTCATCCATGCGGCCATGAACAAGAAGTAAACCAGCCCCGAGATAAAAACAAACACGCAGCCGACGAGCAGCATCTTCGGCCGGTTCCCGGCGTGCAGCATCAGACTGAGAAGAATAAGCAGCACGAAGAACGCGCACGGGTTGAACGAATCAAGCCCGCCGAGCACCACCGTCAGCGCCGGGAGAGACACCTCGTCTGCCTTGACTGTTCCCCACCAGGGGACGTCAACAGTTGGTGGCTCCGGCGGTGGGAGTTCCAACTCGAGTTTATCAAGGTCGAGGTCCGTCTGTGGATCGAACACGACTACTTGCCCGGAGAACGGCATAACTGGTTGCGGCGGGTTCTTGTCGTGATGCTTCTGGATCGCATCGCGGTACCGGATCAGTCCACGCTCGAGTTGCTGCCCGGAGGTCTCATTGCTGACGAAGCCGATTTCGAGTTGCTTGCAGTAGAAGAACGCGGGCACTTGCCCGGCCGGCTTGCCAACGTGGGTGGCCATCGCCCGGTACAGTTCCATGTTCGCGGCGTTACCGGAGACCTCGTAGCTATTCACCTTCAACCAGTCGTGCTTTTTCTGGAGATCGGCGAGGAAACTGTGGGCCTTCGTGCAGTGCGGGCACGTCTTCGACCAAAAGACGTGAAGGTGGATCTGCACCTTGCCGTCCTTCACTTCGTACCACTTCCACGTCGGCTCCTGCGCACTTGCCATGGGAGTGGCCAACACCCACGTGAGCAACGCAACGGTCAAATTCAACAGGAGCTTATTCATGTGTCCTCAGTCTTGAACGCGACCAGCATCGGAGATGGAGTGCCTGCTCCCACGGCGTTCGTGAGTCGGACTACCACCAATGCCACCATCTCGCGCGAACCCGTCCGATTTTGCTTCTGATGCTACTCAGGCAAGCCTTGTGCCGGTACAGGAATTTGCAGCATGTTTTGAAAAGGCGGCTTCGATTGCAGGCGAAATGCGAGTGGTGATTGTGACGAATCCGATTCGATCACATCGACCGCACAGAGATGTGTGCGGAACTGGCACGGTCGTTGTGCCGGGTGCACCACACATTGACGACGTGAGGATTGAACTCTCGGTGCCGGTACACGATCGGCCAACTCTTGAACGTGAACGCCGAGGCGGTCTACGGATACAACACTTCCATCGCACGAAAATCCCTGTCGCAGCTATCGAGAACTTCGTGACGAAGTCGTGACCGGATCTGACCCTCTCCGCCAAAAGGAACCTACCGTGTCTCGCTATTTCCTCGCCATACTGGCGCTTGCCCTGTCGAGCGTCCCGGGTCTTGCGGCTGACAAGCCGAACATCGTCCTCATCTTCACCGATGACCATGCCTATCAGGCGATCAGCGCCTACGGCGATTCTCGCAAGCTGATCGAGACGCCGAACATCGACCGGCTGGCGAAGGAGGGGGTGCGGTTCGATCGTGCGCTCGTACCGAACTCCATCTGCGGGCCGAGCCGGGCGACCATCCTCACTGGCAAGTATTCGCACCGGAACGGGTTCTACAACAACACCAATAGCCGCTTCGATGGGGCACAGGTGACGTTCCCGAAGTTGCTGCAGAAGGCAGGTTACCAGACCGCCCTCATCGGTAAGTGGCATCTCCAGTCCGACCCGACCGGGTTCGACCACTGGCACATCCTCCCTGGCCAGGGAAGGTACTTCAACCCGCCGATGACTCGGGATGGCAAGCAGGTTCAACACGAGGGCTACGTCACCGACCTGATCTCCGATTTCAGCACTGAGTGGATCAAGAACCGCGACAAGAGCAAGCCGTTCCTGCTGATGACGCAGCACAAGGCACCGCACCGCGAGTGGTCGCCTGCGCTGCGCCACCTGGGGCATGACAAAGACCGGAAGTATCCCGAGCCGGAGACGTTGTTCGACGACTATGCCAACCGCGGGCCGGGGGTGAAGGGCCAGGACATGACCCTGGAGAAGACGTTCAGCCAACTGGACGCCAAACTGGTCGCGCCGCCCGGCATTAGTCCGGAGCAACTCAAGGTGTGGAACGAATACTACGATCCGCGAAACAAGGCATTCCGAGAGGCCAAACTGGAAGGGAAGGAGTTGGTGCGGTGGCGATACAACCGCTACATGCACGACTACCTCGGTTGCGTCAAGGCGGTAGACGAGGCGGTCGGCAAGTTACTCAAGACCCTCGACGATGAGGGACTGGCAAAGAACACACTTGTCGTGTACTGCTCCGACCAGGGGTTCTATCTGGGCGAGCACGGTTGGTTCGATAAACGGTGGATCTTCGAAGAGTCGCTCCGCACGCCGATGCTCGCCCGCTGGCCGGGCGTGGCGAAGGCTGGGCACGTAGACAAGAACCTGACGAGTACTGTGGATCTCGCGCAGACGTTCCTCGATGCGGCCGGCACGCCAGCCGACCCGGAGATGCAGGGCGCAAGCCTCGTGCCGCTGCTCAAGGGCGAGACGCCGAAGGACTGGCGGAAAAGCTTCTACTACGAGTACTACGAGTACCCCGCACCGCACCACGTGATCCCGCACTACGGCGTAGTGACCGACCGGTATAAGCTGGCCCGGTTCTACGTCCCGAAACTCGAGGGGAAGGCCGATCCGGATTACTGGGAACTGTACGACCGGGAGAAGGACCCGAACGAGACCAGGAGTTATTTCGCGGACCCCGCCTACACGGCGACGGTCAAGGAACTCCAGGCGGAGTTGGAGAAACTGCGGAAGGAACTGAAGGTCCCAGACTCGCCGCCGAAGGAAGCGTTCGGCAGCCTGTTAATGACCCCCAAGAAGAAGAAGTGACACTGGCACCCTCGGCCCCCGCCGCAACTGCGGCGGGCGCGTCCCAACTCCGGAGATCGATCCCCGTCATTGATGTCTGCACCTGGGCATCGAAGATTCTTTATCCGCATGTCTATAATTTCATGCCGTCATTATCAGTTCTGATCTGTACTGCCAAACCGCTTCGGCTTAGCAGATGAGGTCGGACCAAACTCGGCTGAGATGTCTCGTGCGCACTGCACCACGGATTGGACGAGGCCGGAGAGATCAATCGGCTCATCCCGTCGGCAGAGATGTGAAACGCATAACACGCCGAGTAGGCTCCCTTCGCAGCCCAGCACGGGCGTCGCGCAATCCTTCACGCCCATGACAATGGGGCTGTCTTCGTCCGCGTGCCCACGGTCTCGAATCTCTGTCAGGTGCATCTCGCAGGCTTTGATGCGGCTCGCCGATTCCCCTGACTGCTTCCAGTACTCCTGGCGGCGGTGCTCCGGCAGGAACGCCAGACCCACCATTCCGCTGACGCGACGGTGCAGTGCGAAGGTCGCCCCAATCCGCACCGCAAGCATCACATCGGCATCTCCCTCGGCACGAGCGACCACGAGCATCCGGTCCTGCACCACGATGTTGAGGTGACAGGACTCGCGCAGTTGCCGGGCCAACCGTTCCATGTGCGGCATGGCATGAGCGATGAGCATCTGCGTCGAGGCGTGCTGCGAACCGATCTCGAATAACTTCGTGGAGAGGCGATATGTCTGGCCTTCATCGCGAACGAGATAACCTCGTTCCTGGAGGCAGACCAGCACACGGAACAACTCCTGTTTGCTCCGACCCAGCGCATCGGCGATTCCGGTCAGATTCATGCCCCGCGACGAACCTCCCAGCAATTCGAGAACATCCAGCGCCTTATCGACGGCCGGCGCGTTGTACGCAGTTCCTTCATCGCCATTCGATCCTGGATGCTTCGCCGCCGAGCTTTTGTTCGTAGTTGGTTTCATCACACGACATTTCAAAAGCGATTCAGGTGCCTACATTCCGGGTCAGCGCGAGCCTACACTTGCACGTCTTGCGGTCAGGCGAAAAGTTCCTTGACGACCTGCCCGTGCACATCGGTGAGGCGGAAGTCGCGACCCGCGTGCTTGAACGTCAACTTCTCGTGATCCAATCCCAGCAGTGCGAGCATGGTCGCGTGGAGATCGTGGACGTGTACTTTGTTCTCCGCTGCGTACCAGCCGTATTCATCGGTCGCGCCGTAATGGAACCCGGGCTTCACACCACCGCCTGCCATCCAGATCGTGAAGCCTTCGGGGTTGTGGTCGCGGCCGTCGTTCCCGCCACCCTCGACGGTTGGGGTCCGACCGAACTCACCGCCCCACAACACGAGTGTGTCCTTCAGTAGCCCGCGACCTTTCAGATCGGCGAGCAACCCGGCGATGGGCTTGTCCACCTCACGAGCGTTCTTCGCGTGGCCCTTCCGCAAGTCGCCGTGCTGATCCCACTGCACCATGCCGTCGCTGTGCGTGACCTGAACGAACCGCACGTCACGTTCCGCGAGCCGCCGAGCCAGCAAGCATTGCCGACCGAACTGTGCCGTGATGGGGTCGTCAAGCCCATAGAGTTTCCGCGTCGCGTCTGTTTCCTTCGAGATGTCCTCGGCCTCGGGCATGGCCTTCTGCATTCGGAACGCCAGCTCGAACGAGTCGATCCGCCCTTCCAGTGCGCCGTCAGGCCCGCTGCGAGCGAGGTGATCGCCGTTGATCTCCGCGAGCAACGCGAGTTGCTTTTTCTGAGCATCTCGACTGAGGTGGGTGTTCTCGATGTATCGAACCTTTGCCTGCTCGACGGGAGTGCTGGCATTCCCCAGCGGGACACCCTGACACGCTGCCGGCAGGAACGCGGAACCCCAGTTGGTCACGCCACCGTGGGCCAGGGTTGGGCAGACCGTGACGAAAGCCGGCAAGTTCTGGTTCTCGGTGCCAAGCCCGTAAGCGATCCACGCCCCCATACTCGGACGCACGAAGTTCTCGCTCCCCGTGTGGAGTTTCATCGCCGCGCCGCCGTGCGCCGGGTTCGTGCCGTGAAGCGAATGCACGAAGCACATGTCGTCGACGCATTTCGCGACATTCGGGAACAACTCGCTAACGGGTGTCCCGGACTCGCCATACTTGGCAAACTTCCACGGCGACTTCAGCAAGTTCCCCGTCTTGGCAAACACGACCCGAGGACGTTGGCCGGGGTAAGGTTTGCCGTCGTCGCGGTCGAGTTGCGGCTTCGGGTCGAAGGTGTCGATGTGGGACGGGCCGCCCTTCATGAACAGGAAGATGACACGCTTGGCCCGTGGCTTGAAGTGTGGCCCCTTCGTAGTGCTCGGAGTATCGGCAGCGTTGAGTAAATCCGCGAGCGCGAGGAATCCAAAGCCCAGAGCGCTCTGGGACAGGGCGTCGCGCCGCGACGGCAGAAACGTGGAAACTGAAGTCATTGTGATCTCCTCGATCCACGTTTGAACCGGTGGTGAACAGTATTGTTAGTGTTGGGGGGAACATTGCCCCTCACCCGCGACTCGCAAAGCCTCGTCGCGACCTCTCCCCCAAAGCCGGGGCGAGGTGGGGCGCAGCTTCTTCTCTTCAACTCAAACCAACCCATGGCCTTCAAGAGAAGCCAAGAGCCCCACCTCGCCCCGGCTTCCGGGGAGAGGTCGCCGCGCTTCGCGGCGGGTGAGGGGCTCCACCTCTACTTCAACACCAACAACGATTCCAACCAAATCGCCACCCTCTCTCTCATCGAAGGTGGATGAACTCGTTCGATGCCAGCACGGTTTGGCACACGGTTGACCACGCCTTGCGACGACGTTTCGCCACGTCCGACTCGCTGGGTACGTAATCCTTCTCGAAGGCTGCGACTGCTGCTGTGAGGCGTTCGACTTCTTTCGCCGTCGGCGGTCGTCCGTATACCAGCGCGAACAGCGAGTGGATACGAGCCTCGTCTGTGAGGTTACTCTGCGCGAGCAACTGGTCGGCGAGTGTGTCGGCGGAACTGACTGCAAGTTTGCTGTTCATGAAGAACAACGCCTGCGTCGGAACCGTGGTCGTCGTCCGGTCCCCGTTCGGGACGCTCGCATCCGGGGCGTCAAACAATTGGAACACGTCGTAAAGGTTGTTCCGAATCACCGGCAGATACACCGATCGCCGATACGTCGTGTACGTCGTCTTGTCCTTCGAGGTGTGATCGAAGATGTAGTCGCGGTTCTTCAAGTGAGTGAGCACCGGGCCACCTGCAGTGGGATCGAGCAACCCACTCACGGCCAGGAGCGAATCGCGGATCGCCTCGGCTTCCAGCCGGCGAATGTTCGCCCGCCAGTGCAATCGGTTGTCGGGATCAGCGACCGCTGCTTTCGCGTCGTGTGTCGAACTCTGCTGGTACGTGGCCGAAAGCATGATCCGGCGGTGCATGGCCTTCACGGACCACCCCGACTTCACGAACTCCGTTGCAAGGTGGTCGAGCAACTCGGGATGCACGGGTTTCTCGGCGAGAAGGCCAAAGTTATCGACCGATCGCACTAACCCCTGCCCGAAGTGCCAGCGCCAGATGCGGTTCACCATGACCCGAGCCGTGAGCGGGTGTTTCGGATCGGTGAGCCACTTCGCGAATTCGAGCCGGCCACTGTGATCTTTTGGTAGTGCGGCCTGCTTCTCGCCCGCCAGTACCACCGGGAACCGTCGTGCGACCATCGCGCCTGGTGTCAGGTGGTTGCCGCGCCGCAACACCGGCACATCGGTCGGCGTGCCTTCGGTGACGCCCATCGCGGAGGGCAACTCCGGGGCGCTCTTTTCGAGCTTGGCGAGTGCGGCCTGAAGTTGCTTCAGTTCTCCCTTCGATTCATCGTCTTTCTTCGGAGTCAGTTCCTTGATCTGCCCCTTCAGTTTCGCGACCGCGGCATCGTGTTCGGTCTTGCGCTTGAGATCCTCGGGAGCGGCGAGGGAGTTCTCATGCCAGCGGGCCACCTTCTTGAAGTTCTCCATCGTCTTCGTGCTGATGAACACACCCGCGAGGCCGTAGTAATCGGCCGTGCTCACGGGGTCGAACTTGTGATCGTGGCAGCGAGCACAGCCGAGCGTCAGTCCCATCACGGTTTTACCGAGAGTGTCCAGTTGCTCATCAACGATGTCGAACTCCATCTTCTTCTCGTCAGGCTCGGCGAGCACCTTGGGGCCGAGCGCGAGGAACCCTGTGGCGATGAGCAACTCCGACGTGGCGTCCGGACCGGGTTTACCATTCTTGGCGAGTAGATCGCCGGCGATTTGCTCTTGTATGAAGCGATCATAGGGTTTGTCCGCGTTGAAACTCGCAATGACATAATCGCGATATCGCCAGGCATTGCCGTGGGCGGTGTTCTCGTCGAGACCGTTGCTGTCGGCATAGCGGGCCACATCGAGCCAGTGCCGACCCCACCGCTCGCCGTAAGCCGGTGAAGCGAGCAAGCGGTCGATCACCTTCGCGAACGCCGTCGGTGAGTCGTCTTTCAGAAAGGCATCGATTTCCGCGGGAGTTGGTGGCAATCCGGTGAGGTCGAATGTTGCCCGGCGAATCAGCGTTCGTTTGTCAGTCGGCAACGCGGGGGACAGCCCCTTATCCATCAACTTCGCAAGAATGAAGCGATCAATCTCATTCCGGATCGCATGCTTCGTATCGCGGATGTCGGGCACGGTCGGGGTGCTGAGTGGGAGGAATGCCCAGTGCTTCGAGGGGTCTCCATCTGCGGTCTTGGCGGGTGCGGGGAACGGCGCACCGCGTTTCACCCACGTCTCGATGTCGGCGATCTCGGAATCCTTCAACTTCGCTTTCGGGGGCATCGCCGGTACGCCCTCGGCGTGACGGATCGTGCGGAGCATCATGCTCATGTCGGGCTTGTCGGCCACGATGAGCGGGTTGCCGGAATCTCCACCTTTGCGCACGCCAACTGCCGTGTCGAGTCGGAGTTCGCCTCGTTGCTTCTCAGGCCCGTGACACTTGATGCACTTCTCGGCGAACAGCGGCCGAATCTTCATCTCGAAGAACCGGATGTCTTCTGGTGTCGGCTGAGGCTCTGCCGCCGCTGCACTACCCGTAATCATCGCAAGGCAACACAACGCACGGAGCATCTCCCGTTTGCTGCACCCAAGCGGAGCAACGATGCCCGGCCATCCACACGGCTTCGCCACCAGGTTGGTATTCGCGATGGATTTCATGAAACTGAGTTTCATATACGATACGAGCGGTGTCAAGCCTTTTCCCACTGAAAGTCGACATGGCACACGCAGACGCAGACGCAGACGCAGATCCTCCGAGGCGAGTTCACCTTTGGGGAGAAGTTGGTTCGACTTGGTCGGATCGGGTTGCACGCGCAGAGTGGTCTACAGTTAAACCCGTTCGGGGATCGGATTGCCCTCGCTGCCCCGGGTGGGAACCGGTCGCATCTGTGAGGTTTGGCACCTGCGAATCGAGCGCAATATCGAGATGGCGGAAGACGGTTACCGCGAGGTCAGACGGCGTAATCTTGTGAATCTTCGGCTCGCCACCCTTCGCGTTACACGTTGAAAAGCGACCTGGAAGTGGTCGAATCATGAGATCACATACGTGATCATGTCGCCAAACCATATAATACATTTGTGGCTGGTTCAATGAACCTGCCCGCCAGGGGACGACGGACGGCTTCATGCCCTCTCGCTTTGCCCGCTCTTGCTGCTCTGAGTTCACTTCTCACAGCCCCCAAGATCGCCAAACCGCAATGTCATTGATGACCATCCGTGCCCTGTCCATTAACGGGCCAATAGGCCCAGCAAGGTACGAGACCGTGAGCAAGAAGTTGTATGTTGGGAACTTGTCCTACGACGTGACCCAGGACCAACTCCAGTCGATGTTTTCCCCTTACGGGAGCGTCAATTCCGCCCAAATCATCTCCGACCGGGACACCGGACGCTCGAAGGGTTTTGGATTCGTGGAAATGAGTTCTGATCAGGAAGGGACTGCCGCAATCACCGGTATGAACGGGCAGATGATGGACGGCCGGGCACTGACGGTAAACGAAGCCAAGCCGAAAGAAGATCGCCCCCGCACAGGCGGAGGCGGTTCAGGCGGCAAGCGCTACTAACCCAGAGAACTGGCCCGTGCACCCGGCTCCGAAACAGTCCCAATCTCGGCTCACGGGGCATCTGGCTTGATCTTGTCTGCGAAGACCGCCTTCAGTTTGTCCACCTTTGGGCGGATCATCGTCGAGCAATACGAATCCCGTCGATTGCTCGCGTAGTAATTCTGGTGATACATTTCTGCCGGGTAAAACTCGGTGAACGGCGCAATTTCCGTGACCACGGGTTTCGAGAAGACCTGAGCCGCGTTGATCTTCTTCTTATACAGTTCCGCCAGTTGTTGCTGTCGCTCCGTGTGCGTGAATATCGCCGAGCGATACTGCGGCCCGGTATCGACCCCCTGCCGGTCAGGTGTCGTCGGGTCGTGTGAACGCCAGAACACTTCCAGCAATTCCGGGTAGGAGATCACAGCGGGGTCGTAGGTGATCTGGATCACCTCGGCGTGACCCGTTCGACCGCCACAGACCTGCTCATACGTCGGGTTCTTCACCGAACCTCCGCTGTATCCGGACACCACCTTCTGCACACCCTTGAGTTGCTGAAACACGGCTTCTGTACACCAGAAGCAACCCGAGCCGAACGTGGCCAGTCCTGGCCCGGCCGCAGGTGTTTCATCGCCAATCTCGGCCCGATCGAGAACCGGAAAGTTCTCTGGCATGGTGAACTCTTTCTGAAGAGCAAACAGGGAGATGAACAGCCCCACGACAACCGTCGCGAGGACGAACCATGCTATTTTACGCGACATGGGAACCTGCCGAAGTGTTGCGGGCGAAGTTGGCGAACCGGGAGTGGAAGTTCCCGGCTCGTCAGGGGTAATCAGTTCTTGTCCTGAGCCTTGATGTTGAAACAGGACAGCTTGTCTTGATCGCGGAGGTAGAGTTTGCCATTCGCGATCACCGGGTGTGCCCAGGACTCGCGGCCGCTCCGTTCCGTTTCCTTGAACGACCCAGCCAGCACCATTTCTTTGGGTGTCGCTTCGATGAGCGCCACGACGCCGTTCTGATATCGGTAGTACAGCATTCCGTCGGCGTAAACTACCGCCGCCGACCCGCCACCGCCTGCCGCGCCCTTATTCTCCTTGTACTTGATCTCGCCGGTCTTGAACTCCACGCACGCTGGGTGGCCGTTGTTGTGGGCGTTGCCGAAGTACACGTAATCCCCGACCAGCACCATACCGCCGTGGTGGTTCTGGAGTTCATCGCTCTTGTAATACTTCACCTCGGTCGCGGTCACCTGATCCTTTCCGGCAGCCTTCAGTTTCAGCAGTGCCGAGCCACCATCGCCGTAACCAGTCGAACACCAGACCAGATCATCACGAGTGACGATCGTCGGGATGTTCGCGGTGCCGTTGTTGATCTTGGTGTACTGCCACAGCAACTTGCCCGTGTCCGCGTGAACCGCGACCACCCCGCCTGATTTGCCGAGGAGCGTGATATACATCGGCACGCCACCAACCGTGGCCTTGATCGGCGAGGCGTAACCCGCACCACCAGTGGCCTTGACCTCGCTTTTCCAGATGACCTCACCCGTGTTCTTGTTCAACGCCACGACCGCAGCGTTGTCGCCACCCGGTGTGCAGATCAGTTTGTCGCCGTCGATCAGTGGCGTCTCGCTGTACCCCCAGCCGGACATCATCTTGCCGCCGAGATCCTTGGTGAAACTCTTGGACCAATCCACTTTGCCGCCCTTGGCATCAAGGCAGGCGAGCGTACCACCGACGGTCATGGCGTAGACCTTCCCCCCGCTGACGACCACGGTGCTATTCGGGTCGCCGCCCTCATCGGCGTACGGTGTCGTCCAGATGTCGCTGCCATCGGTTTCCTTCTTGGCCCATGCGATGTTCTTGCCGCCCTTGACTCCCGTGCCGTAGATCACGCCGTCCGCAACTGCGATCGACGAGAAGCCATTGCCGCACCCTTTCACGGTCCAGACCTTGGGCGGGCCATCCTTGGGCCAGGTTTTGAGCAGGCCAGTTTCCTTCGAGATGCCGGTGCGATCGGGGCCACGCCACTGCGGCCAGTCGGCAGCGCTGAGCGTCAGCGTGAGAGCCAGCACAAGGGATAAAGACACAAGGAGGCGGGACATGAGAGGGAACTCCGGGATGAGGAAGAGAGAAGCCCACCCTGAGAATGGGTGGGCTTCGTGACGGAATCAGTTCTTGTCGGCCTTCACGTTGTAAGCGTACATCACGTTTTGGTCGCGGATGTAGAGCTTGCCGTTTGCGATCACAGGGTGCGGCCAGCTTTGCGAGTAGCTCTTCTCATTTGGCGGGGGTAGCTTGAACGAGGACACGACCTTAAGCGATTCAGGCGAAGGTTCGATCAGCACCATAATGCCGTTCTGATAGCGGAAGTAGAGGCGACCATCGGCAGACAGGACCGCTGCCGAGCCCATGCCACCAGCGAAGTCGGAGTTTTTCTGAATCGGTCCCCACTTGATCTCACCGGTCTTGAACTCCACACACACGGGGTAACCCTGATTCTGATCATGCCCGAAGTAGATATGGTCCCCGACCAGAACCATGCCGCCGTGGTGGTTGTTCAAGTCCACCTTCTTATAGGCCTTGATCTCCTTGACCTCGAACTTGTCCTTCCCGGCGGGCACGATCTGGAGCAGAGCGGACCCGCCGCCATAGCTGCACGACACCCAAACCAGATCGCCCTTGATGACTGGGGTCGGAATCTGCGCGACGCCACCCGCGGCCGGGGTGTTCTTGTATTGCCAGAGGACCTTTCCAGTCGCGGCGTTGGCTCCAATGAGGCCACCCTTTGTGCCGGTGAGGATCACATACATCGGGACGCCGCCAATGGTTGCCTTGACCGGCGACGAGTAGCCCTGTCCCCCGCTCACATCACCGGCATCGGTGGTCCAGATCGTTGCCCCGGTGTCGGGATTCAACGCGGCGAGTGCGGCCTTCGGGCCGCCGGGGGCGCAGATCACCTTATCGTCATCGATCAGAACCGAATCGTTGAACCCCCACTTCGGAAGTGATCCGCCAAAGTCGCTGATGTAGTTCTTTGACCACAGTTCCTTCCCCTTTGCTGCGTCGAACGCAGCGACGGTGCCGTTGTGGCTTACAACGTACAGTTTACCCTTGTGGTACGTTGGGGTGCTACCTGGCCCATTAGTCTGCTTCTGCAGGTTCTCAGCTGGTGCTGCGAATGGCGTGAACCACAGTTCCTTGCCGTCCTTCCCACTCACTGCCCAGATGCCATCCTTTCCACCGCGGGTACCGATGCCGAAAACCTTCCCGTCTGCAACCGATGGCGTACCCCAACCAATACCCAAATTCTTTGCGGTCCAGGCCAATCGCGGGCCGTCTTTGGGCCAGTTCTTCAGGAGTCCGACCTCCATCGAAACACTATCGCGGTTCGGGCCACGGAATGTGGGCCAATCCTCGGCGAGAGCAGTCGATGCGACGAACAAGCAGGCCGCGAGCAGCGGATGACGGATAGACATCTGGCAGCATCTCCGGAATCAAACAGGTGAAGTACCCAGTTGGGCAGGCGCAAGGGGCAGGAGGTGATTTCAGTTTAGCCGGGCTGGCAGCGACTGCAAGTCGGCGAACTGCAAGCGGGACATGCTGTTGCAAGAGTTGGAAAGTGGAGGACAGACATCCTCCACTTCTGAGATGTTCCGGCAGTCGGGGTCAGATGCTGTTCACTTCTTGGCTTTCAACGCCGCGATGGTGAACGTGTCGGCAGTAAACGTCGGGTTCGTGTTGGGTTTGCGGAAGTAGTACGCCGCGAGCAGATTCCCATCCGGGCGGTACAACTCGCTGCCAACCTGGAGCCACGTTTCCGCGTCGATCATGACCCGCACCCGGGTGAGCCCGTCGCGAGCGATCACGGCGGGATCGGTGATGGGTGCGCCGCCGAGTTCAAACGGATCCACTTCCGGCGTCGCACACGTTCGGTCGATGACGTAACAGACCCGTCCCTCGACCTCCGGAACCGCCAGCTTGCCGATGTACTCCGTCTTGAGGGTTCCTGCGGCGCGGCGTTGTTTCCAGGCGTCGTAGGTCCGCAGCATCCCGCGATACATCCCGGCATCCCGAATGGAATATCGCGACTGACCCTGAGCCAGTGGATCGGCGGGAGGAACATAGTTGATCTGCTTGAACAGCGCATCGGGCCGCGAGCTTGCGACTTTCCCGCCGGTCCCCTCAGCGCCTGGTTTTTCGCTGTAGAGCGTCCCGCGAATCTCCGAGCCGAGGAACTTCTTGGCACCCGATTCCCACCACATCGCGACCTCGATGCAGTGCTTACCCGTAACCGGGTCCGGGGTGTCGCCGCGAACCGAGAGTTGAATCACTTCTTCCTGCGGTTCCCGTGGCGGCTTCGGTTCACCATTGATGCGTTCCTTCTTCACCATCGTGGCAGTAAACCCCTTCGCGTCTCGCTGGTAGCGAGCAAGGCACTTCTCGTACATCGAGATGGGATCAGTCTTCGCGAGGTGTTCGAATTCGTCAGCGGCAGGGAGAACGGATTTGCCGTCATCCACGAACTCGGGCGTGCTTGGCGGAGGTGACGACGGAGCCAAAAAGCGACTGTAGACGCCAACCGTCAATGCAGTAGCGGTCGCAACAATCGCCAGCTTGTGGACCAACCGAGTCATCTGGTGCCCTTTTCTTTGGGGGGCACTGGTCAGTTTAGACTCGACCCCAGGGGCAAACAATCCCTTTACCAGGCTTAACATGCCTGCCATATCTTGCCCCTTTTATGCCGCTGGCCACGACGAGAAGAACTGAACGCACTTTCCCAGTTTTCGTGTTCGACCGACTCTGCCTGGAAACTGCAGTTGAACTTCTGGGCTGCCGATACTATTCCCAGGTTTCGGAACGTGCAATGCGGACTTCCGAGAAGGGCGTAATGAAACGGATCGTTTGGTTCACCCTAATTGTGGCGGGGCTCGGGGCAACTGCCGCGGGGGCAGGGCCGTTACGCAATCGATCCGTGACCCGTGGGCAGGCACCTCAGCAGGCCGCCCCGGTTGAACACCGGACGTACTGCTCCGGCTGGACCTCCCTCAGCACCAAGGACGCGGCACTCGAACCACGCCCGATCGTGTGGGTTCTTGACGGTGCCGGCGATCTCAAGGGCTGCTCCAACTCGCTTGTGTGGGCGAATCTGACCACGGAAACGCCGGTCGAACTGTCCGTGTTCCCGTGGTCGCACGGCTACCGCCGACTTTATGCAGATCAAACCGATTGCGAACATGCCCGCGAACAGGGGCGACGACTCGCCGAGGCGATTCTCGAACGCAAGTCCCGTGAACCCGGTCGGCGGATTGTGGTGGTTGGTCACAGTGCAGGCTGTGCGGTTGCGCTTGCGGCGGGCGATGTGCTTCCCATCGACGCCGTGGATCGCGTGATCCTGCTCGCTCCGAGCGTCTCGACCGGGTACGACGTGCGGCCGACTTTGTGGTCTTCCCGGGAAGGCGTCGATGTGTTTTGCAGCAAGAAGGACTGGATCGCTCTGGGGTTCGTGGTTCGCGTCGTCGGCACGGTTGATCGCTCACGCATGGGTGGGGCTGCGGGCCGATGGGGTTTCCAGCCAAAGGGGTCGAAGGCACTCGACAACGCGGAAGCGGCTCGCTTCCGCCAGCATTTCTGGTCTGAGGACATGGCCTGGACTGGTCACACGGGCGGCCACCACGGCGTGAACGAACCCGAGTTTGTCCGGGCCTATCTCCACCCACTAATGTTCGGCCAGAAGTAAACTCCCCGCCGCGAGTTGATGCGATGCCGCAAGCGGCACGATCTGACGTCCGTTCTGGACACCATTTCTGCATACCCTAACAGTGTGATCGTTCACTCGTGTTGGGGGATGCCGTGCTCGCACGTCTCGCCATTGGTCTCTCACTCGCCCTGCTCCTCGCCAACGCCGGGGATGCTCAGCAGTTCGATCGACGTGCGCGCGATGAACCGGAAGTCGTGATCGAAGCGGGCGGACGCGTGGGAACGGCGGATGTCGTGCGTTTCACTCCTGATGGCAACTACCTTCTCGCGGGCGGCGACGATAAGGTCGTGCGCGTGTGGCCGTACTCCGCTTCCGGCCTGGATGCGTCCCCGGATCGCGCGAAGATCCTGCGCTGGCGAGGCTGGCGTGACCAACTTGGTGGCGTGAAGTGCATCTCACCAAGCCCCGACGGCAAACGTGTCGCGGTGGGCGGTTACGGACTGAAGATCAGTTCCGTGGCGATTCTCGACCGCGAAACCGGCGTGACCGTGGCGATTACGTGGCCGCGTTCCCGCGAGGGGAGCTACCACGATGCCGTCACCGCCATCGGCTTCCATCCCGACGGCAAGCGAGTCGGGTTCGGAACGGCTGACGGCACGCTCTGGTTCTGGGAGCCGAAGAAGCTCGACAAGGCCGAGGGCGATCGCGTCTGGAGCGCGCCTGTTTGTGCGGGTCGGTTCGCGAACCCGAAGCCCGAGCAGTTGAACTTCACCCGTGGCATCCGCTTCCCGGACGCCGACACGATGGTCGCAGTGTCGTCGCGCGGGCAAGTGCTGGCGTACGATCTCAAGGCGAAATTGACCGACGACCCGACCGCAGCGATACCCGAGGGTCGCACGCTGTTCGAGGTGAACGCCGGGGTGAAGGAAGATTACCGCGTTCACAATTCCGAATGGACCAGCGACGGCAAATGGCTCGTCGTCGCGACAACGGGCCCGCTGGTGTTGCTGCGGTCCGCCGATGGGAAGGAGACGCGGAGAATCGAACTGCCGACGGATCACTTCGCACGTTCGATGGCCGTTCACCCGAAGACCGGCAAGGTTGCAATTGGTGTCGGTGCGGCACTCCCGGCAGGGGCGAAGAAGCCGCGATTCTACATGGAGCCAGACGATCAGTTGTGGGTGTACGACAACCCTGTTGGGGCGAAGGTGTCGGAGCCGAAGAAACTGCCCCACGCGGGTCGCGCCGAAGCGTTGACCTTCCACCCGACCGAGGATCGGCTCGCGATCGCGGGCGGCGACGCGGATGAAATCACGCTCCTCGATCTCCCCATGCCGGGGAAGCCGGTGTCGGTGGTTCGCGGCACCGGTCGCCGAATGTTCGCGGTCAACCTGTCCGAGAACGGCGAAGTGATCGCCATCAAGACCGGACGCAACCCCACCGCGACCGATCCGAACGATCGCGCACAGGGCGAGTGGACGCGATTCAACATCCCCCGCTTCACGCACACGGCGAACACTCGCGGCGTCTGGCTTGGCCCCGTGAACACTGCGGGCGGCTGGGAAGTTGTGCCCGATGCCGCGTCGCGTTTCGTGTGGTACGCCGAGCGTGCGAAGCCCGATGGCACCCGCGAACGCCTGCAACTGCTGCTGGATCAGGATCTCGATCAGTCACCGACGTGCTTCACGTTTCTGCCGACCGAAGAAGGCAAGCCCGCACGCGTGATCGTCGCCCATTACTACGGCTGCTCGCTGTTCGAGTTGGCCCCAGAACGAGCCGTGAAGAACGCACGCACGGGGGTGCTGGAGTTGCCGCGATCGAAGCTGTACATCGGGCACGGAGCCGAGGTCAACGCCGTCGCCGCCGACAAGACCGGAAAATGGTTCGTCACTGCGGGGGCGGATCAGACCGTTGCCGCGTGGAGCCTCGAAGACTGGAAAGCCGAGGCAGCGCTCGGTGGTTCGTTCGCGCTGAACGATGGGCAACTCGTCGTGGGTGCCGTTGATGTCGGTTCCCCCGCGTGGGAAGCAGGCTTGAGCCAGGGCGACCGAATCGAGTTGCTCGCGGTCGGCGGGAAGGCTGTATACGACCGACGGAACAAGCAGAACGTCGGCACTCCCGAAGCGGCAGTCGCGGCGCTGACCCGCCCGCAGTCGGGGATCGAACTGTTCTTCGGCTGGACCACGGCACAGGGCGACCGCCGCGCGACACCGACGCGCATCAAGCAGCGGCCACTGTGGAAGTGGTTCCCTGCGTTCGATGATCGCGGCCGGCTCACCGACTCCATCATGTGGATGTGGCACGGGTCGTACTACTACACCGCGTCGGTCCACGGCGACCGCATGGTTGGCTGGCACGTGAACGCGACCGAGGTCACCGGAACGCCGGAGTTCCAGCCGCTCGAACTGTACAAGCACCTGTTCCTGCGACCCGACGTGATCGCGAAGTTAATCGGCACGCGATCCGTGGCAGAGGCACTCAAGGAAGCGTCTGGCGATAACCCGCTGCGGCGATCGTTCCGCGAATTCGAGCCATCGCCCGTGGATCTGGGGCTGAAGAACACCGTCGTTCGCGAGGATGGCGTCCGGCTCACGATCGCGGTGAACCCACGAGGGAACAACCCGGACTTGCTGCCGAATCGCGTCGAACTGTGGGTGAACGATTACCGCTTCCGCGTCTGGGCCGGCAAAGGAAAGGAAGCGATTCGCGAGGAGGTCCACATCCCGGCAGCGGCGTTCCGTGCGGGCGACAATCACATCGCGGTCGTGGCGATGAACCCACTCCGGGGGCGTGCCGAGGCAACGGGTATGGTTCATAACCCCGCAAAGCCACCCGACCCGCATCTGACCGGCGTCGCGGTCGGGATCAACAACTACGAGGCTCACCGAACCGCAGTTGCAGACGCTGCCGAGCGGCCGGATGATCCCCGCAACCAACTCGCTTCCACCCGGGCATTCGGGGATCTCGGCAAGGCACGGGCCGATGCTGTTGGCTTCTCGCGTGAACTCCTGAAGTATCGCGGCCCAGGGAAGTACTTCCCCGAGGGCAACGTCGCTACGATCCTCGACGCCGCGGCCGAGCGTAAGGGAATCCTCACCGCACTCGCCGACATCAAGAAGTCCGCGGTGCGGCCCGATGACCTGCTGGTGGTGTTCTTCGCGGGCCACGGCGATTTGCTTTCACCCGCCGGAAAGCCGCTGCCTCCAACGCCGATGGGCGTCGTCGCCCGGGGCTTCCCTGCTGATTCGGGCATGTTCGTGTTCTGCTGCCCGGACTACCTGCCGACCAAACCCGACACCACCGCAGTCTCGTGTGAAGACCTGTTTGAAGCGCTGGCTCAGATCAACTGCCGGAAGCTCGTGTTGCTCGATACCTGCCACGCCGGTGGTGCGATCGAAGCGAACGTGCTGCGGCGGTTCATCCCAAATGGGCAAGGCCCAACCGTGATCGCGGCGTGCGACCAGAGTGAACTCTCGTTCGAGGACAACAAACTCGGCCACGGGGTCTTCACGTACGCGGTGTTGGAAGCACTCGGGCCGAAGTTCCGCAACGCGGACGCGAACACCGATGGCATCCTGACCGCGACGGAACTGTACGAGTACCTCGCGGATCGCGTGCCAGCGTTGGTTCGAGAGGTGCGCCCGGGGAACACCCAGAACCCGATCTGCTTCCCGCGACCGAGCGAGTTGCCGAAGGTCGCGCTGCTGAAGAAATGACGTACCCGTTCGCGGTCACTTCACAAGGTGCGCCGCGAGCAAAGCCAGAATCGCGGCCCCGAGTAGCAGCCGGTACACGACGAACACTGTCATCGTGTGGAACTGGAGGAAGCGCATCAGGAACGCGATCGCAAGATAACCCACCACGGCCGACACGGCCGTACCCACCACAAGTGCCGCGATCTCGTCGCCCGACGCGAACAGGCTCGCGGGTTCGTCGGACTTCGGCTCGCGGAGTTTCTTGTACTCGTCGAAGATCTCTTTCAGCCCGGCACCCAGCATTACCGGCAGCGATAGCAAGAACGAGAACCGCGCCGCCGTCGGGCGAGCAAGCCCGGCGAACAACCCGCCGCTGATCGTCGTGCCCGACCGCGACCCGCCCGGCATCAGGGCGCACGCCTGCCACAGCCCGACCCACAACGATTCCCGCCAGCCCAGTTCCGCCTCACCCTTCTGGGGCAACCCACGACGAATCCGCCGTGCCGCCCACCACTCCGCCGCGAACATCAGGAACGCGAACACGATCGACACCACCGCGATCGACGGCAGGTTGAAGAACGTTGCTTTCAGCCACTTCTTCAACATGAAGCCTGCCGCGACTGCGGGAATCGTGCCCAGCACAATCAACCAGCCCAGACGCGAATCTGGTGTGCTTGCGATCCGCATTGCACGGATGTCAACCCACAATCCCGCGAGCAAACGCCCGACATCTACGCGGAAGTACACGAACACCGCGACGAGGGTGCCAAGTTGAATGACGACCGTGAACGCATCTTCGGGGTGCGCGTGCCCGAGCAGTTGCCGCACGACGAGCAGATGAGCCGTGCTGCTGATCGGAAGAAACTCCGTCAACCCTTGCACGACGCCGAGCAGAATCGCTTCCCACAGAAACATGCGGCCTCCATGCAGCCGAGAATGTATGATGATTTCAGGAATTGTCACACGGCGGATCATCACATGCGAACACGCTTATTCGTTCTAGTTGCTACCGTGGTTGCCGTCGCGGTGTCGCCCGAACAAGCCTCCGCTCACGATCTGCGGTTGGTCGTGAAGTTGCCACCCGATATGCCTGATCTGCTCATCACTGAGGCGGGCTTCGACGACGACACCCCGGCTGATGAGGCGAAGGTTGTCATCGTCGATGCGACCGGTGCCGTGATCGCGGAAGCGAAGACCGACGAACGCGGCATGTGTACGTTCGCACGACCCGGCCCGGGGAAATACACCGCGAAGATTGAGGCGTTTGGTCACCTGGACAGGGTCGAATTCGAAATCGCAGACACGAGCACGGTGTTCGAGTATCGCGGCTGGCGACCAAACCAAACTCTCGGGCTGGTCGCTGGCGTCGGTGGGTTGATGCTGGTCTCGGTCGGTTACGGCTGGTTCCGCCGCCGCAAATCCCCGGCTCGCTGAAGTGCAGTTGACCGCATCAATCGCACATCGTAGTCTACCAACCTCATAAACATGCTGATCGAGCCGCCAGGGGGCGTTGCTGCTCCCTGTGCTATCGGCATTTCCCCGTTTCAGTGCGAGATTGACCGATGTGGGCGCGGCTACTCGTTGGGATTGTCGCAGTTTACGTCGTCGGGGCTGGCATCTGGGTTGTCGCGTCTGGCTTCGCGCGAAATGAGCAGTTGCTCAACGTGGCATGCGACCCCACCCGTGAACTGTGGCACGACGTGAACGAGGCTTTCATCGCTCACTATGAGCGAGAAACCGGCGTGAAGTTGTTGATTCGGCAATCGCACGGCGGCTCAGGTAGCCAGGCTCGCGCCGTGATCGACGGACTCCCAGCCGACGTCATTTCCCTCGCACTCTGGACGGATACCGACGCGGTTCGGAAAGCCGGTCTGCTCGATCCCGACTGGGAGAAGCGTTACCCGAACCGCTCGCTGCCATATACCTCCACGATCGTGTTCGTGGTGCGGAAGGGGAACCCCAAGAACATCCGCGACTGGGCCGACCTGACCCGCTCAGATGTGGAGATCGTCACGCCCAGCCCCAAGACCTCAGGGAACGGGAAGTGGAGCTTCCTGAGTATGTGGGGTTCGGTGATCTGGCGTGGCGGCACCGAGGCCGAGGCCCGCGAGTTCGTCCTGAAGGCATATCGGCGGGTGCCCGTTCTCGACGCGGCTGCCCGGGGCGCGACCATGACCTTCGCGCAGAAGGGGATCGGCGACGTTCACCTGACGTGGGAGAACGAGGCGCACCTGGAGGTGAAGGAAGCAGAAGGGAAGCTGGAGATCGTGTATCCCGGAGCGAACACGCCGGGTGGCGCGATCAGTGTGCTGGCCGAACCGCACATCGCGATTGTCGATGCCAACGTCCGCCGCAAGGGGACAGCCGCGGTCGCCGATGCATACATGCGATTCCTGTACACTCCGGAAGCCAAGAAGCTAATCGTGAAGAACTACCACCGACCCAGTGAGCCGGAAGCTCTCGCCACGGCCGACCCGGAACTGTACGCACAATATCAGAAATTGTTCCCGAAGATGACGCTGAAAGAAGCGACCTCGCTTGTGCCGAGCAAGTCGTGGGACGAGGTTCAGAAGAAGTTCTTCGCGGAAGGCCAGATCTTCGACCAGATCCAGGCCGAGGGCCGGAAGAAGTGATGCGGATCAGACAAAAACAGAGTGAGCCACAGATTACACAGAAGCCACAGATTTCAAAAACAGAGTGAAGACAACGAAACCAACAGAGTGCAGGCTTTCAACTCAACCTGCCTTCTCTGTCTTCTAATCTGTGTCTTCAGTGTAATCTGTGGATCGCTCTCCTTTGATCAGTTGAATTGCCTTGGAGATCGCATGAGTGGGGTGAGTCGAAGGGCGTTGCCGGGGTTCGGGCTGGGGCTGGGGTATGCCATCACGTACCTCACGCTACTGGTTCTGATCCCCCTTGCGGCGTGTCTCGTGAAAGCCGCGTCGCTTGGGCCAAGCGAGTTCGTCGCTGCGGCGTGGACGCCCCGAGCGGTCGCCGCGTACAAGCTTACGTTCGGTGTGGCCTTCGCGGCCGCTGCCGTGAACATCGTCCTCGGCCTGATCGTCGCCTGGACGCTCGTTCGCTACGAATTCTGGGGGAAGCGGCTGGTCGATGCGCTGGTCGATGTGCCACTGGCTTTGCCGACAGCGGTGGCGGGGTTGGTCTACGCGAGCCTGTACGTCCCGAACGGCTGGATCGGGCAGTTCCTCACGCCGCTCGGCATTCAGGCTGCGTACTCGCGGCTCGGCATCGTGTTGGTGCTGGTCTTCACCGGGTTCCCGTTTGTGGTGCGAACCGTGCAACCCGTCCTCGAAGACCTGGATGCAGAGACCGAAGAAGCCGCCTCCGTGCTGGGCGCCTCGCGCTGGCAGACGTTCCTCCGCGTGATCTTGCCGACGCTGATCCCTCCCGCGCTCACCGGCTTCGCTCTCGCATTCGCTCGCGGTCTCGGTGAATATGGCTCGGTGATCTTCATTTCCAGCAACAAGATTTTCGAGACCGAGATCGCACCGATGCTCATTCTGGTGCGTCTTGAGGAGTACTCTTACGCCGAGGCCGCCGCCATCGCGACCGTGCTGCTCGGGATCTCATTCGTACTGCTGGCCGCGATCAATTTCCTCGAATACCGGAGCAAGCGGAATGTCGGCTGAATCCGCACTTGCAAGCGGCCAACCCGGCCCCGCCACAGCCTTACAGGCCAAGCCGCCCCGTCGCGCGGCTCGCGACCCGTGGTACGTCCGCTGGACGCTCATCGGGCTGACGCTCGGCATCGTCGGGTTACTGATCGCCGTTCCGCTGGCGTCGGTGTTCGCACAGGCCACCGCGAAGGGGCTGGGCGTCTACTGGAACAACCTCGTCGCGAATGCCAACACCCGGCACGCGGTCTTCCTGACGATGATCGTCGCGCCGGTCGCGGTTGCGATGAACGTGGTCTTCGGCGTGGCCGCAGCGTGGTCGATCGCACGCTTCCGCTTCCGTGGCCGAGGTCTGCTTATCACTCTGATCGACCTACCGTTCTCGGTTTCGCCAGTCGTCGCCGGGTTGGTGTTCGTGCTGATCTTCGGTCTACAAACGCCGCTGGGTTTGTGGCTGCGCGATCACGGCTATCAGGTGATCTTCGCCCCGCCGGCGCTGGTGCTGGCCACGGCGTTCGTGACGTTCCCATTCGTGGCTCGCGAACTGATCCCGGTGTTGGAAGCGGTCGGCCCGGATGAGGAACTCGCGGCGAGAAGCCTGGGCGCGAGTGGCTGGCAACTGTTCTGGTGGATCACGGTGCCGAACATCAAGTGGGGTTTGCTGTATGGCGTGATCCTGTGCAACGCCCGCGCGATGGGCGAGTTCGGGGCCGTGTATGTGGTCTCGGGCCGCATCGAGGGTCAGACCGACACGATGCCGCTGCGTGTGCAGAAACTCTGGGAAGGCTCGGATAACCCCGCCGCGTTCGCGCTGGCTTCCGTGCTGACGATGCTGGCTCTGGTCACGCTGGTGCTGAAGGTGGTCATCGAACCGAAGGTTCGTGCCGACACGGAAACCGCCGGCAAAAACGCCGACAGCGAATAGAGCGGTTTCAGGAAATCCGTAGCGTCATTGGTTTGAGAGGGCGACACATTTTCCTGAAACTGCAGGAGCGTCGGATCTGGCGAGCGGGGGACGTGAGGCCTCCCGGGTGGGAGTCTTCGGCTTTCGCAGACCTTCACAGGAGTGCCTGACCGGCTGCACCCAAATGTTTGGGTGCGACCGGAGGACTCACGTCCTCCAGTCGCTAATAGCCAATTCACTCACGCTCACGGTACGAGCGGGTCGGCGGCATTCAGGTTCACCACGTAACCCAGGTCGGACATCGATGCAACCGTCACCCGGCTCAGCGGGTTGAGGATTCCCTCGTTGAGAGTTGCCGTCATTACTTCCGTCTTGAAGATCGTCTCTCGCCAGTGCGAGTTGATTGACCCTACCCCGCCAACGTTCTCGACGGGCACACCCGCCACAGTTGTCCCGAAGATCTGGTTGTAGGCCAGGATCGCTGCTGGTCCGACAAACACTGGATTGATGCTGTCCGCTCCGATCAGCAGCAGTTTGTCGGTCCACAATGTTCCGAAGCCCAGAACGTGGCCCATCTCGTGGAGCGCGACAGTAAACAAACTTCCGTTTGCCTCCAATTCAGCGAGATCGGCGGTGTCGAAGCTCATATTTCCGTGGATCGGGAGCCCGGTTCCAGTCGTTCTGATGAAATCCGGCCCGCCTCGCCCGGCGACGCCGCCCACTCCGTCGATCGGTATCGCGGTGGCGTCGATCAGGAGATCGTCCACGAAGATGCCCTGAAAACTGGCGTCGGGCAGATCGCCAATGATCACCTGACCCCAGCGGTTCGCGGCCTGCTGGAAGATCAATTGCTGGCTGGGCGTTAACCCGTTGTATCGCAGATCGATGTTGAAGCCTGATAGGGGGGGCGGGGGGATCGTTGGTGGCACCACGGGCGGTGGTGCCACGGGTGGGGTAACCGGTGGGACCGTGGGCGTGATGGTGAGAACGGCTTGCTTCACTCCAAGGCTGTAGCTCGGATTGTGCACCCCGGCGAGGCCACGCACCTGAACGATGTAGGTACCGGCTGGTCGGCCCGCAAGTGAGACCGCTTCGCGATCTCCCGTTCCCCGCGAAGCCGCGAGTTGCTCACCAACAGAATTGAACAGGCGGAGGTTCAGATTCCCTTCGAGGTTCGAGAATCGAATGTTCACGCCGCTGCCTACGGTGCCGGTCCGCGTCGTGGTGAAGCTGAACCAGTCGGCGTTGTCGGTAAGCATCAAACCCGTCAGGCTCTTCGCGGCCTCCGAGTTCAACGAACCGCCGATCAACGTCCCGAGATCGCGAACATTCGCGAACGAGTCGTTGTCCTCGTAGGTATCATCCGTCGGCGGTGGCGGCACAACGGGTGGAGTGGTCGGTAACGTGAGAACGATGTTGCTGGTCGTTGAGGAGATCGGAGTTCCGACGTGCGGAAGCGTCAACTGGATCGACGCGGGTGCGAGCCGATCTTCGAGTGAATCGAGACGGGGCAGAAACTGGTGCTGCGAGCTCATTGAGTCCCCAATCCGGGCTGGTGATCAGGTTGCTGTCGGCGACAAGGTTGGTTTAATGCGAACAGTTTAACACACCCAACCCGGCCGTGGTGGATGCCGAAAACGCGACTTCCCCCGCAGTTTGCGGTGAGATTGGACGCTTTGGATGGAATAAACGGATAATACCGGAGACCGGAGCGAAACGGACAACGAATTTCACATTCCGCTCAAGATTGGACGACTGACGAACGGGTTACTCCAGATCCATGCGCCACCAGGCCAGTGCCGTGAAGACCAGCCCGAACGCCAGCAACACGCCGCACGCCGTGGCGATGAGCGCCGGGTTCGGGTTCGGGTTCGCGAGCAGTTGCGAGTACGCATCGAGTGCCCAGGCGTGCGGCGTCGCGAGGCTTGCGACCTTCATCTTCTCCGGCATCAGATCACGGGGCATTAGCGAGCCACTTACACCACCCAGGACCAGCACCAACAGCGTGCCATAGACCGCGACCTGCGTTTCCGTGCGGGCAATGCTCGCGACGAACACCGACAGCCCCACCGCAGCGACGGATGTGCAGAAGACAACCGCCGCGAGCAAATCGGGCCGCGAACCCCACGTCAGGCCGAAGATCACGTAGCCTGCCGCGAACAGGAAGAACCCCTGTGCCAGCGATACGAACAGACATGGCAACAGCTTCCCAAGAAGAATCTGCGCGCGAGTGAGCGGCGCAGCCCGGAGTCGGGCAAGTGTGCCGTGCTTCCGTTCCGCGACGAACAGCCAGCCGACGCTCAGCACGAGGAAGAACGCGAACATCACGGTGTAAGACGGCACGAGGATCTGATACCGCACGGCCCCGCGATTCAGGAAGCCGCTGCCGCTGGTGTCGCGGTACTCGGTCACGCCGTCAGGGTTGGCGGTGCGTGCCCGATCCTTGTTCAGCCCGGCCCACGTCTTCGCGCGGAAATCGTAATTCGACAGCACCTCTTGCACGCCGTCGCGGACCTTCGGGCCAACCTCCGCACGCACGGCTGGCGTCATCACTTCGCCAAACGCGATATCCTTCCCGACGCGGGCGAGCAACTCCTGGTCTGTGAATGCGTCGCGGATCAACTCCTGGAACTTGGGCACCTGCCCCTTGATGGTCCCCGAGAGGATGCCGAACTTTTTGTCGAGCATTGCAAGAAATGCCTTGTCCGCGAACAGCGCGGTGAGGAGTTTCTGCACCACGGGATCGAGTTCTTTCAGCACGTCGGGCGGCAGTGGCTTTGCGTCCTTCAGCTTGACCGCAAGCGATTCCATGAACGCATCGTCGCCGACGCGCTCGAAGGCCCGGCCGATCATCCACGGAATCAGCACCCGCAGCAGCGTGACCTGTGCGACCTGTTCGATGGTCGAGGCCGTGACCGGTTGCGTATCGTCTTTCAGGAGCGTTAGCCCGACCTCGGCCGTGCGGACTCCGTCGCGGTCGAACGGGTTGATCGGTGGCGGGGTCGTGTTCGTGAGGAACGAACAGCGGTTCATCTTTTCGGAGAAGTCCGGCTCGAACACGATCACGGCAGCGCGGCGGTTGCGGGCAACCAGTCGTTCGGCCTCGGCGCGATCCGTGATGATTTCGAGGC
>Ga0335397_10000090_pt1 | contig 97488 bp, 90 predicted proteins | sample MAT04_FD_205740 | JGI IMG/M metagenome (GOLD analysis project Ga0335397, IMG submission 205740) | Freshwater microbial communities from Lake Fryxell liftoff mats and glacier meltwater in Antarctica - MAT-04 (spades assembly) (version 2) ...
AATATGGTTAGAAACTGCACGTTTGCGACGATCGGCGATGTAGGGATTTCGCTGTTTGCCTTTTGGGTTGTGGCTGCTCTAGCAAAGTCACGACAGTGGTTTCATCAACCCAGTCGATCGCAACTCACTAGCTTCATTATTGTCGGTGTGGTCATGACAGTGATTTTTGAAGCCTTGGCGACCGGAGTGCTTAGACGGTGGACATATGCTACTTTCATGCCGACACTTCCCTTCTTGGGTACTGGGCTATTGCCACTCTTACAGTGGTTGCTACTACCTCCCATCCTGATCTGGTTTGTCAAACGTCAGCTTTCTGATACTAGCTTTCGCTCTGCTAGGTAAACAAATTGCCCGCGTATTTCGCCAAATGACATTCCGAATGTGAGTAGGATAGTTGACAACTGGAGGTTTTGATCGAGCCGCATCGCCAGTACATTTTGCTCGCGTTGCTGCCATAGCTAGAAGTGAACTGTTTGTAGTGGCAGCTTTTGGAACAGTGGCGATCGCTTGAGGAGCAGAAATTGTAGAGCCTAAAGTTAGGGCAAATATAATGGCAATGAATAGCTGTTTCATACAAATTCCTTTCAGTAAAAGAGCGAATTAATCTATCGCTTCCTTATTAGAATGGTAGGTGAAAGTAAAATTCAGATGAAATCGAAGAATAATATCAAAAGATAGTTAGATTGAATCATTCATAGCAGTTACAGAAGTGTTGTCAGACTTCTGTAACTGAAGAACGGATTGAAGCTATTTGCCTACTGGGGTTGGGTGATTCATTCCAGGCATTTTGTCCATGCTGTCGTGCATCTTCTGCTCCATCATCTTTTTGCAGCAGCAACTCATTGGCGCGGTTTGGGGTGCTGGTTTCTGCGTTTGAGCAACGGGTTGGGTTTCAGCAGCAGGTTTTTGCTTGTCTTGAGCAAAGGCACTACTGGTCGCGATCGCTGAAATGGATAGAAATGCGATCGTGCCGACAGCCACAGTCTTCAACCCACTTAATTTGTTCATAGTTTTCTCCAATTGAATTGCTCAACTCACTGTCAATGATTTAGCCAGCTTCATCTTAAAACCAAAGCATGAAATGAGGATGAAAGCGCCTTCAGCACTAGCGTGTAAAGCTAAAGCGTCCATTCACCTTTTCACCACTAATGTTAGACAGAATGGCAACTTTATACTCTCCGGCGACTGTTTCAGGCAGGATGCCCGTATAGTGCTTGTCCTGCGCGTCATACTTCATGACTACAGACTTCTGGCTACCGTTGGGCAATTGCACTTGAGCCGTAACTTTCGCGTTAGGAATCGCTTCATGAGCGTCACCCTTCTGTAAAAAGAAATCGATGTGAGTGGCAGCGGCTTCCTTCTCCGTCACTAGCTCTAGATGATAAGGACCGGATTCAACCACTTGTCCGCCTTGCCCACCATGAGAGGCAGCTTTTTTAGATGCCGCTTTAGCTCCACTCATGGTTGGAGCTGTCATGGCTGAAGGTTGGGTTGCCGCAGGTGTAGCAGCAGGATTGGTGGTGGGCTTTGTTGCCTGGTTGCCACTGCTGCAAGCGCCTAGAAACAGAAGTCCCAGGCTAGCGATCGTCACTGTACTAAGTTTCAGTTGCATGATCATGCTCCTAATGAATCAACAAAATTGGTTTATCTGGTCTGCTGAGCATTGCCTGTCACTTTCTCCAAGCCTGACCTGACCGCCTTGCCGTTTTCTACGACTGCTGGCTTGGGAAACAGTTGCTTCCCAAACTTGGCGTACAAAGCGGGCAAGATAAGCAACGTCAAAGCTGTGGAGGTGAAGAGTCCGCCCAAAACGACGATCGACAGAGGTTGCAGAATTTCCTTACCAGGTCCGCCTGCCACTACTAAAGGAGCTAGACCCAAAGCTGACGTGAATGCGGTCATGAGAATAGCGTTGAGCCGATCCATAGAGCCTTTGATCAGAACGTCTTGGAGCGGCATCCCTTCGGCAAACTTAGTGTTGTAGTTGTCTACTAGCAGCAAGCCATTGCGAGTGGCAACGCCAAACAACGTGACAAAGCCCACAAGTGAGGCGATCGACAGGATTCCACCTGTTAGCGCTACGGCAATTACACCGCCCACCAGCGCCAATGGCAGGTTAATCATGATCGCGATCGTGGAAGGAATGGATTTGACCGAGAGATACATAATGATGGTGATGACCACGAAGGCGATCGCGCTGAAAACCAGAATGTTTTGGCTGGCGCGTTCTTCTGCTTCAAATTGTCCAGCGTACTGGATGTAGTAACCGGGTGGTACTTGGACTTGCTGCTTCACCTGTGTCTGGATGTCGTTCACCACCGATCGCAAGTCTCTGCTTTGGGCATTAGCCGCGACGACAATGAGGCGGGAGACATTTTCGCGGTTGATTGTATTGGGACCGGTGCCCTCTTGAATGGTTGCCACCTGTGCTAACGGAATTTTGTTGCCGCTGGGCGTATCGACAAAGAGATTGCCAATGGTGTCTAAACTTTGGCGGGCTTCAGGTTTGAGCCACACCACCAAGTCAAAGGTTTGCTGCTGCTCTAAAACTTGCGAAACCACTCGTCCATTCAAAGCCGTTTCAATCGTTTCTGAAAGTTGACCAATGGTTAAACCATAGCGGGCAGCGGCAGCACGATCGAACTTGATTTGGATTTGCTCGACGGGGATTTGCGGTTCAAGTTGCAGATCGACGATTCCCGGAATGGACTGCATCACATCATTTACTTGCTGTCCCAGCGATCGCAGTTGTTCCAAGTCGGTACCGAAGATTTTGACCGCGATCGCGCTTCTTACCCCCGACAGCACTTCATCCATGCGGTGGGAAATAAAGCCGCCCACGTTGGGCGCAGCTCCTGGCACGTTGCCAAACGCTTCGCGCACCTGTTCCACAGTCGCTTTGCGGTCTTTCATACCTGCTTCGCTCAACTCCACATCCAGGTGGGTCAGGTTCACGCCTGCGGCATCAGCATCGCCAACCGCCCGTCCTGAGCGCACCTGAATACTTTGAAAATTGGGATTATCTTTCAGCTTATATTCCAGCACCGCTGCCGCACTGTTCGTCGCCTCCAGGGATGAACCGGGATAGAGGAGGAGTGTGTTGACCAGCGATTGCTCCTGAAACTCTGGCAGAAAGATACGCCCAAAGCTTGGCACAATGATGGTTGCAGCCACCAGACTTGCCACCGCAATGCCTAAGATCAGGGTCGATCGCCGCATTGAGAACGTGAGTAGCGGCAGATAAAGGCGCTTGAAAAAGCGGGCAACCCAGGGTTCTCGTTCCGGCAGACGACCATAGGGCAGCAAAATTGCACAGAGCGCTGGCGTGACTGTCAGAGCAACAACGCTGGAGGCAAGCACCGCTGCCAAATAGCCTAATCCCATGGGGATAAAAATGCTGCCTTCCACGCCTGTGAGCGCAAAGATGGGCGAGAACACCACAACGGTAATAATCGTGGCTCCAAACACCGAATCCCGCACTTCCTGGCAGCCTTCAAACACCACATTCAGAACCGGTTTAGGCTTAGGAGCATAGTTGTTTTCTCGTAGGCAGCGGTAGACATTTTCGGCATCCACGATCGCATCATCTACCGCCGATCCAATGGCAACCGCTAATCCACCCAGAGTCATGGTGTTCAAACCCTGTCCTAGCCAATTCAGCGCCAGCACGCCAATCAACAAGGAAAGCGGCAACGCCACCAAACACACCACCAGGTTGCGCCAATTCATCAAGAATGGAATCAGGATTAGCGCCACGATGATGCTGCCTTCCACTAAGGCTTCGCGGACATTCTCGATCGACGCATCAATATAAGCTTCCTGGCGAAAGGTAGTGGTCACTTGAATGTCCTTCGGCAGGCTGGCTTTTACCTCCGCCATTGCCGCTTCCACGGCACGAGTAACGGTAGGAGTATCAGCAAGCGGCTGTTTGTTGACGATAATCGTGACGGCTTTCTCACCGTTGAGACTGGCATCACCCCGCTTGACTGCTGCTCCAAGTTTGACCTCTGCAACCTCCGTAATTCTGACTGGAGTGCCATTCCGAGCCGTAATCACCGATTGTTTCAGCGCTTCGAGGTCTTCAATGCGTCCAATGCCTCGGATCAGCTTCTCGCGATCGGGCGTGATCAAATAGCCGCCGGGAGCGTTCACATTCGCCGCCGCCACGGCTTCAGACACCTGTTGCAGCGACACATTAAAGGCTTGCAGTTTCTCTGGCGCAACTAGCACCTGGTATTGACGCACATCGCCCCCAAAGACGATCGCCTGGGTAACTCCCGGTACGGCTAACAGCCGATTGGTCACTTGCCAATCCACAAGCCGCCGCACTTCCATCAAGTCGGTGGTTTTTGACGTGAAGGCGACCATGATGATCGTACCGATTGGCGAACTGATCGGGGCAATCTGTGGCGTTTCCACTCCTTCCGGCAGCTTGCTTTGGGCAGACTGTAAGCGTTCGGTGACAAGCTGCCTTGCCTGATAAATGTCTGTACCCCAATTGAAGACCACGCGCACTACCGAAATGCTGGCGGCACTGGAAGAGCGTACCGCACTTACGCCAGGAGTGCCATTAATCGCACTTTCAATGGGTAACGTGACCAGTGATTCCACTTCTTCTGGAGCCAGTCCCGGTGCTTCGGTTTGAATTTCGACTTGCGGTGGCGCAAAGGTCGGAAACACATCCAGCGGCATTTGGATGATGGTACGACCAATCCAGATCGTCAGGATGATCGCACCCAAGATGACTAGCCAGCGACGGGCGATCGACCATTTGATGATGGCACTCAGCATAAGGATTCACTCAACGTGGCTGGTGGGGGTGATTAGACTCAGACGACTGAGGAGTGAATGAAACAGGAGCCTCTGGATGGTTAACTCCGTTGCCGTTCGTAGAGCCATGCAAGGTAGGTTCATCGGGAAACGGAATCAATCGTTTGTGGCGACGCTTTGCCCAAACCATTCCAGCCCAAAATGTACCAGCGACCATTGCTCCTCCCGCAGGCACAATGAGCCACCAGGGTAACTGAACGCTCCTTGAGTTGGTCGAGATCTCAGGGATGGCGGCTGTTTCACTATGTCCATCGGTTGCCTTACTGCCACCTCGTAAAGATTGAGCGTAGAGCTGGTTTGCCCGTTGAGTGACAATGCGATCGCCCTCAAACAGACCACTTTTCACCTCGATTAACTCCCCCGCTTCTCGACCTAAGATTACGTCAGTGGCTTGAAAGGCATTGCCGTTCTCCACAAAGACAATTTTCTGCTTGTCGTTGGTTTCCACTAGCGCAGATTTGGAAATTGCCAGGAGTGCTGCCGGAGTGCGATCGGTCAGCACTTCCAACGCCACAAACATACCCGGTTTTAAGGCACCATCGGGGTTGTCCAAGGTCGCTTTCACAGGCACTACACGGGTTTCGCCTTCCACAGTTGTGCCAATCACGCTGATGCGTCCATTGAAGGTGCGATCTGGACTGCCATTCGCTTTTACACGCACCCCTTGATCGAGTTGAATTTGATTGAGATCCTTCTCATAGACATTTCCCGACACCTGTACGCTGCGGCTGTTGACGATCGTCATTACCTTCTTGCCTGCATCTTGACCGGATTCCCCTTGCGTCGTTGCTCGATCGGCAACCACACCCGCGATCGGAGCAGTTAGGGTGATGGTGCCGTCTGCGTTGGGGCTGGCTCCCAGTTGTCGCAGCCGAGTTTGATAGGTTTCGCCGCTCAAAGCTACACGTGACTGAGCCACGGCTACCGAAGACTGAGCGCGTTGCAGTTGAGCCTGTGCCTGAGAGATTTCCAGCGCACTTGACGCTTTTGCCAGAGCCGCTCTTGCTGCCGCCAGCTTGGCTTCCGATTCTAAAACGGTGCGGCGTGGAATCGCGCCACTGGTCAGTAATTCGCGATCCTTGTCATAACGCTCCTGAGCAAAGCTGACCTCAGTTTGAGCCTGTTTGATGTCAGCCGCCACAATTTTACGTTGCTGCTCCAGGTTTCGCTGTGCCAACTGCAAATCGGCTCCGGCTTGTTGTACCGAGCCGATCGCCTCTGCCCGTCGATCCAGTGCTGTGGTTCGCAGTTCTGCCAGTTCTGGTGTCGTCATCACTGCCACAGGTTGTCCAGCCTTGACGCGATCGCCCGGATTGACCAACAGCTTGACCACTGTGCCCGTTACGGGAGTCGTAACTTCGACCTGCTGATTTGGCAAGGCTTCAATTTTGCCAGTCGTTTTAATGCCGAAGGCTAACCGCTGACGGGAGACAGGCTCTACTTTGAGTCCTAAGCGTTTCGCCGTTTCACGATCGACTTGAATAGCACCCGCCGCTTCAGCAGATGGGGTGTCTGCATGAAACTCGTTGCCATGTCCAGCATGTGCTAGAACGAATCCTTCAGGGTTAAACGCAGCAGTTGGAATGAGCAGCAAGCCTGAGAGCAGCGTCACTCCCACTCGTTGGGGCGTGAGCAGAGGACGGGTTGAGAAGCGAATCATCAGCAGTTTCCTTGCCAAACATCAACTGAAATTTAGACCAGCGCCTTCCACGCCATACCGCTCGCTTACTTGTTGTACCAGGCTTTGCGCCACTGCTCCATCTGGCTAATCTCTACGTTCTGGGACGTGATGATTTCTTTTGCCAGTTTTTGCATCTCTGAGCGCTTCGATTTGTTCAGGGCATCTTCTGCCATGGTCACCGCGCCTTCATGATGAGGCAGCATGGCATTGAGGAAGCGCAGGTCAAAACTGGCATCTGCCGCGCCCAGATCCATGTTCATCATCATGCTCTTCATTTGGTCTTGAGACATGGGCATGGCATGTCCCATTTGGGCGTTGTAAGCGATCGGCTCCTTGCTCGCTTTGGGATACCAGGCTTGCCGCCACTGCTTCATCTGAGCAATTTCTTTGTCCTGCGACTTGATAATGTTATCTGCTAACTTCTGAATTTCTGGGCGCTTCGATTTCTGCTTCGCTTCTTTTGCCATTTCTACGGCTCCTTGGTGATGCGGAGTCATAGCATCCACAAAGCGGAGATCGAATTCTGCATCGGCTGGACCTAAAGCCATGCCCATGCTGTGATCCATACCGCTCATGCCACCCATGTTGCCGTGATCCATTGATGGGTTCCCAGCAGTCGTTGCGGTCGGGCTGGCAGCTTGTGGCTGTAAGGTTGTTTGATTAGGGGTAGAACAAGCTGTCAGCGCTCCTCCCAAGGTGGCGATCGCGAGGCAGCCCAAAAGGTTTGTTTTCAAAGTCATTCGCTTCATGGTTTGATCCTAAAAATTGATTAGACAGAATCTTCATCTATGCTGAAGCCTCCACCATACTGGAGAGTCAAGCAGAGCAAGTTTAGAGATGACTGCTACTGAAGCGATTCTGTCAAAACCGCATCAGCAGCACAAAACCTAGCGTTTCACACAAAAATAAAATCAGGATGAAATGCCTCTCGCTCAATGGGTTGAACGTGTCATCCTGCCGCAGGGAGGACGCGCTTACCCTGATCATTTCATACGGTAAAGCCGAGACAGTGCTACTGCTCTCGAGTCACCCATGCCTTACCGGAGCTGTTTATGACCACAACTCAATCCCACCAGTCGTTATTGGAAACCTGCATTGAGGCTTGTTTTGCTTGCTTGCGTGATTGTGAGCATTGCGCCACTGCTTGCCTAGAGAGCGACATGGTGCAAATGATGGCTCAGTGCATCAAGCTCTGTCGCGATTGTGCAGACACCTGTGCGCTCTGTGCTCGTTTCATGGCGCGTCACTCAGACCTACAGGCTCAACTGTGTAGCGTGTGTGCTGAGGCGTGCGATCGCTGTGCGGCTGAGTGCGAAAAACACGACCACGACCACTGCAAGCGTTGTGCTGCATCCTGTCGTCGCTGTGCTGAGTCCTGTCGCCAGATGGCAGCCGCAATGGCATAGCAACCAAGGCTCAACCAAACTTTGGTGCTGTTCGAGTTGGCTTCATCAGCAGTCACTCGAACAGCCGCTTACAAATGTGGAGCGCTAATTCAATTTAGCGTGCGACCACAAATGACCTGAGCCAATTTTGCCAGTACCGGAAGCAGTTGAAGCGAAATCATTTACGCACGATCGTCCCACTGATCCACCTTGTAGACACAAACGAGCTATCAAAGCGCCTTCAGATCAGAACGGTACCTGGTTGCAACCAATGGTGTTCGTGCACTTACCGCTTGACTGGTTCTTGCCACACAATACGTCGCTGCTGAGCACCAATACGATGGCTCTGAGCCTGCATATTTGCGTCTGCCTGAGACGGATCAAAAGACTGTTTAAAGTGATCTTGAACGCGCTGCTCTCGTTCACTGGTCGATTTCACCGCTGCCTGAAGCTCTTGCAACTTAACTGCTTGAGATGAGCGATAGGGTAAGAGCTGTGTTAAGGCACTGAGTGCCACTGTTGACAAAATGACATTAACCGATAATCTAACGGTCGCTTCAACGATGACCGTACGGTGTGGACGCTGACGTTGCTTGGCTTTGGCGCGAGGAACCGTCCGGACGCGTTTAGGAGGCGATGGTGGCAGAGAGGACGGTTTCAGTGCGTGCATGGTGTTCAGTCTGGTCTAGGCAAGCAAAAGGCAGAGCAGTTCCTGACGTGATTGCTACAGGCTAGCCGCAGTTGCAATAGCGGCTAAGACACAAGCGATTCAGGAAAGCCTGATCTATTAAAGGCAACAATGCGCTGGTTGGCAACTTTATTTAAGCCGATGCAAAGAAATAGGCAGTCTGCTTTAGCGATCGTGACCTTGAATGACAAAGCCGCTGCTCTAACCTCAAGGACTTGCCGAAAGATCTTAGAGCCACGCCAAACAAACTACCTATACTGTTGCGACAAAAATGTCTATTTGTAAAGCTCGGTCGCTAACCGGAAGGCAAGAACGCCAGGAACCAGTGCAACAACCAGAGCAACGAAGATTTGAGTATCCGATAGCATTGTCTAAAAACTCCTTGTTTTGGGGTTTATAGTTTCCTAATGTCCTCTAAAGTGCGCCCTCCAAGAACATCTTGTAACAAGATGCAACAGAACCCGTACCCTGACATGTCAGTATTCACTCACCATGCAGCCGAACACATTAATAGCGATTTTTTGCGCCTAAGCGTTAGGCTTGAGTCATAGACAAGGTACGCTTTGGAAACGGGGATCAGTCAGCGATGTCTGCCAACTGGCACACTAACAGAGTGGCGCACTGCAAACCGACGGGCTGGCGTGCTGACAGCGGGTTGCTTTAGATTAGGGTGATGGTTGCCCAAGCCTAAAGCAGCGTTAAGCGCCAGCTCGATCACCGTCCGTTTATAAAGAGTGGTGCCTGCTGAGGGTTGCTACCAGCCACTGCCTTCAGCTTGCAATGTTTGAACTTAAGAAATCACTGAATGCTAGATCAACTGCTTGATTCGCCTCATTTTGGACTCGAAACGCTCCTGGTGCTGCCCGTCTTAATCGCTCTTGAGGCGGTGCTGTCGGCGGATAATGCGATCGCCCTTGCGGCACTGGCACAGGGCTTGCAAGACAGTGCCTTACAGCGACGTGCGCTGAATATTGGGCTTGTGCTTGCTTATATTCTCCGCATTACCCTCATTTTGACGGCAACCTGGGTGGTCAAATTTTGGCAGTTTGAGCTGGCAGGGGCACTTTATTTGCTGTGGCTGGTCTTGCAGTACTTCACGTCTAAACCAGACAAAGGCGACGAAAGCTCGCATCACGGTCCTCGGTTTTCCTCGCTTTGGCAGGCGATCCCCATGATTGGTGTTACAGATTTAGCGTTTTCGCTCGATAGCGTGACAACCGCGATCGCCGTTTCTCAGGACACTTGGCTGATTCTCATTGGTGCTACGATCGGGATCATCACCCTCCGGTTTATGGCGGGGCTGTTCATCCGCTGGCTCAAGGAGTTTGAGTATTTAGAAGATGCGGGCTACATCACAGTCGCGCTGGTGGGTCTGCGACTGTTGGTGCGAGTGATTAACGATGCGCTCGTGCCACCCGAATGGGCAATGATCGGCGCGATCGCCCTGATCTTTTGGTGGGGCTTCTCCAAGCGCAACGATCAGCTAGAGGTTGCGCTGCCCACCGTGACGACTGAAGTAAAGGAAGCCGAAAGAGAAGCAGCAGAGCTATAGGTGGGGACGCAAGCCTTTGCGCCCCCACGCGAGACTACTCGTGAATCCACGACAGCAACGCAGGCTGCCAATTGACGAGTTCCTCATCCTTAAACCAAAGACCAATCTCTTGCTGCGCCGTTTCGGGTGCATCGGAGCCATGAATCAAGTTGCGACCGACATTCACCCCAAAGTCGCCGCGAATGGTGCCGGGTTCTGAGTTGAGCGGGTTTGTCGCACCAATGATTTTACGGGCAGACGCGATGACTCCCTCGCCTTCCCACACCATGGCAACTACAGGACCTGACGTGATGAAGTCTACCAATCCTGCAAAGAAGGGACGCTCTCGATGAACACCGTAGTGAGTCTCTGCCAGTTCACGGCTGACGTTCATCAGCTTTAAGCCAACTAGAGTGAACCCTTTAGTTTCAAAGCGGCGGATGATTTCGCTGACCAATTTCCGCTGCACGCCGTCGGGCTTAATTGCTAAAAATGTCCGTTCCAAAGCTAGCTCCTAGAGTTTAATCAACTGTTACAGCACAAGATTAGCCTATGGCGGTGGCTAAGTGAGTGGAGACAGGGACGATGGTCGAGATTAGGAGCAGCCGAGGGATTCACGGGTGTCAACGCCCGTCACGGGATTTGTGCCGCTGGCGGTTTTACAGAGTTGGAGTACCTGGGTACGATCGAGCAGCGCGAAGCTAAAATCGGCTCCTGTAACATTCGCATTCCGAAAAATTGATTTAAGCATCATCGCTGAAGTCAAAATAGCGTCGCTCAGGTTCACATCAGTCAGATTGGTGAGATACGTAATACCGTTGCTGAGGTTGACCCCATGCAGATTAGCCCCAGCCAGGTCAGACCCGTTAAACACAGCGCCTTGTAGATCGGCACCGCTGAAATTAGCACCTTGCAGCTTGGCTCCAGAAAATTCTTCTCTGACTAAGCTCTGTCCAGAATAGTCTTGCAAGGTTGCTTCAGCATCATCGTAGGCGCGAATTGCCGCTGAACTGGCAGCTAGGGAGGGAAGCGGTAGCGCTGTGAGGATGATTAGTAGTGCAAGGAAGCTAGTGAAAAAAGGTTTCCAAAAAGACTGAAGTAGGCGCATGGAAGTTTAAGTAGGTGTAACCGCTTGCCACCGTCAAACTTAGCATTCTTTGCTTGGCTGCTGATGTATTGGCGGATGTCAGAGCAAGAGTCAGGATTCAGACCTCCGACTTCTCACAGAAGTCGGAGGTCTAGCGTTCAAAGTGAAAATGGTCTCGTCTGAAGTCGAAGTGTTTCGGTTTCAAGTCGGAATGTTCTTGTTTCAGATTAGAACGTTTCTGGTTTGAAGCGGAACGATCGCCCTCTTAGCGACAAGGTTATTTAAAGCAGGAACAATTCCTTTAGGAAGCTTCGCTAAGGCGCTTCAAGCTACAACGAGGCTGGTTGGAAGACCAAAAAGATTTGCTTGCAGCGGTTGAGCATACCGTCATTTCAATCGCTAAAGCCCAGACTGGTTTATTTACAGCATCACTCAAGTTAATTTGCCTTGCACTTCGGGAACGCTAAGCGCAGCGATTGCCAGGTACTGTTGCTGCCAGGAGATCAGCAGCCCGCCTGATTATCGCGCCACTTGCTTTTTGCAGCAGACGACGCTGGTGCCTGCGTTGACGAGCGCTCATGGCTGTTTAGTCACGATCGCACAACCGTTCCCGTCTGGAGAGAACCCCACAAATGACCCAGATTCTGGTAATCGAGGATGATGCTGTTGCCAGCACTCTGATGCTCAAGCTGCTGAAGGCAGAAGCGTTTGATGTCTTAGTTGCCAACGACGGCTCGACAGGTGTGAAACTGGCGCTGGCATACGAGCCTGACTTGATCATCTGCGACATCATGATGCCTGAGTTTGACGGGTATGAAGTGTTGCAGCAGTTACGCGAGCAGTCAGCGACCGCAAGCATTCCGTTCATCTTTTTGAGCGCCAAAGCCGATCGCACCGATCTACGTCAGGGCATGGAGTTGGGTGCTGATGATTACCTGACGAAGCCCTTCAAGCGAGCAGAACTACTAGGCGCGATCGCCGCCCGTTTGGATAAACACGCGACCGCAACCAAGCCCTACATCGACGAAATGAAGCGGGCAGCCAACACCTTGGGACAACTCGCTTACGTTGATCCCCTGACGAACCTCCCTAATCGCATTTCGTTTCATACTCAATGCCAAGCCGCGATCACGCAGGCACAGCAGTCGCATCACCTTGTCGCTGTCCTACGTCTTAACCTGAAAGACTTTGGGGCCATTAACACGACGTTGGGCTACTTTAATGGCGATCACCTCTTGCAAAAAGTCGCAGCCCGTCTTCAGCAAGCTGCCGAAAACTATCCGGTAGCGCGTCTTGCGGGCAATGATTTTGGCATTTTGCTCAATGATGTTACGAGCGAAGAGGCGATCGCTGCGGTCACCCAACGCGTTTTGGCAATGCTGGCAGAACCTTACACATTGGATGAGCAGAGCATTCGAGTGCAAGTCAGAATCGGTATTGCGTTCTACCCCGATCATGGCAACACCCCCGGAGCCTTATTCACATGCGCTGAATTGGCGATGCATGATGTCCCCCAAGGCAAGCAGTACCAGCTTTATACCCCCGCGATGGCTGTGATGGCTGCCGAAAATCGTCTCTTACAGAGTCAATTAGGGCTTGCGCTCAGCCAACATGAGTTGCAGATCCACTATCAGCCGCAGGTTAACTTGATCACCGGGCGGATTATTGGTGCTGAAGCGTTGCTGCTCTGGAACCATCCAGAACGGGGGTTGATTGATCCCAACGCGCTGATGGCTGCTGCTGAGGACACAGTTGTGTGCGCGATCGAGCAATGGTTGTTAGAGACTGCTTGCCTTCAAGCGAAAAGCTGGCAGGCTACAGCGCAGATCCCGATCAGGCTGGCAGTGAATCTGTCAGCCCACCAGTTTCAGCAAGAGCATCTGGTTGCAACAGTTACAGAGCTTTTGAGGCAGGCTGAGCTTGACCCGGAAGTACTGATGCTAGAGCTAACTGAGGTATGCGCCATGAAGGACGTGGATACTGCCGTTTTAAAATTGAAGGAATTCAAAGCGATCGGCGTGCACATTGCCCTGGATGCTTTTGGTACAGGCTATTCGTCCCTGAATTATCTCAGGCGCTTCCCCCTGGACATGCTGAAAATCGCCCCCACTTTTATTCAAAAAATGCTGACCGACAACAGCGATGCCGCGATCGTCAAGATGATGATTGCGATCGGGCAAAGCCTACAGCTCAAGGTCATCGCTGAGGGGGTGGAAACCGTCGCGCAGTTTAACTTCCTGCGACAAAGTGGGTGCTATGCCATGCAGGGCGCTTTGTTCAGCCCACCCCTATCAATGGCTGCTTTCCAGGAACTTGCACAAGTTGACAAACGCTTTGAGCTTGGTGCAGTCGCAAAAGATGGAGCCGCCAGCGCCGAATGAGTGGCTGCGACTCCCGGACTTCCAGCGTTTGTACTGCCGATCGTCGTACCTGCATTCCACACCTTCTAAGACTGCACAGTAAAACATGGCACTGTGACACGAAACGTAGGACTCAGCCTCTTAGCGAGGGGCGCTTGGTGCGGTAAAGTTACAACTATGTATGACGACGATGACTTGAGTGTCCTCGATTTTGAGGGCGATCTGGAGAGTCCTCTGGATCACATGGAGCCTGTTGATGCTGGGTTAGAGGAACCAAAGCCTGACCCAGACGAAATGCTGCGACTTTTGGAGGCGACTGATCCCAACCAGCGCATGTTGGCAACACGGGCATTTTGTGAGCTTCAGGACGATCGCGCCGTCCCCCGTCTCATTCATCTCTTGACCGATCCCTGCCCTCTAGTGCGCGTGAGTGCTGCCTATGCGCTCGGTCGTAATCCGAGCGTGGATGCCGTAGAGCCGTTGATCACTCGCTTTCACGACGATTGGAATGGCTATGTCCGTAAAGGCGTAGTTTGGGCATTGGGCAACTGCCGCGATCGTCGTGCCTTGCCCACGCTGCTCGAAGCACTCAAAACCGATATTTCAGCCGTGCGGTTATGGGCAGCCAGTTCGCTGGCACAGCTAGCGGCGGTCGGCTACGATGCTGTTGTCGCTGCCATTCCCACGTTGATTGAATCGGTACGGCAAGATCCGATCGCCGCCGTGCGAAGTAACTGTGCCTGGACATTGGGACAACTCTGCCGCGAATTGCCGTCTAACATCGTGTATGCAACGGCGATCGATGCCCTTTTAGAAGTCTTTGCCGAAGATGGTGAACTGGGCGTACGAGAAGATGCCAAAGCCGCGCTGCTTAAAGTGGGCGATCCTCGTGGCTTACAGGTCATTGAAGAATTAGAGCGAGATTGGTTTTTATAGAAGGCGACATAGAAGGTAGAGGGCAGGAGGCAAAAGGTAAATTTCAGCGATCGTCGTCTTTCTTCTCTAAACAACTAAGGAGATTTCTAGGAAACAAAATACTCACTGTCTATGCCGTACGGGCAGGCTACGTCAACGACTTCGCTCAGCCAGCTTGCACCCTGAGCGGAGTCGAAGGGTAAAATCTTTTCTGGAAATCGCCTAACAGCTAATAACCAACAACTTCCCCTCACCAATGACCGCCACAGCAGCCATTTTCTATCTCAAGGACGGCTATCACACGAGCGGGCAAAAGCTGTACGGACGACAGGCGGCGAGTGAAGGGTTTCTGAAAGGGTTAGTTAACTACGGCATGTCTAATTGCCTGTACTGCTACACAGCGGAGCAATCTGGCTTTACAGAGTTTTGTGAGCAGATTAAACCCTGGCTGACGCAGGAGCGAAATGTAGAGTGGTTGCCGTACGACCAACCTCAACGGCTATCGCAACCCGGTGTGCTGTTTCGCCCCGACTCGGTCATCACAGCAATGGTGTGGGAGCGGCGGTTTGTCGATCAACGGGCATATAGCCTTTGTGGTCTGACACACTCGATCGCCAGCAAAGACGCGATGGCAGACCTGGGCAAACTGCTGTTGGCTCCAGTACAGCCCTGGGATGCGTTGGTTTGTCCATCTCCCGCCGTTAAAACAGTGGTCGAACGTCTGTGGGAAGGCTGGAGCGAGTATTTGGCGAAGCGCACAGGCGGCAAGCTCCAGCAGGAAATGAAGCTGCCCGTTATTCCGTTGGGTGTGGACTGTGCTGCGTTTCCGCAGGGCTACCAGAGGCAGATGATTCGTCGTAGCTTACGGGCAAAGTGGGAGATCGGGCAGACTGATGTGGTTGTCCTCTATGTTGGGCGCTTGAGTTTTAGTACAAAAGCCCATCCAGCACCCATGTTTATCGCCCTTGAGCGGGCAAAGCAGGCGACGGGCGCAACGATTCACCTGATCCTGGCAGGCTGGTTTGAAAACGAGGCGGAATCAGACAGTTTTCGCGATTGTGCCCAAGCGTTTTGTCCTTCTGTGATCACCAGTTGCATGGATGGTCGATCGCCCGATATCCGCACGAATGTTTGGGCAGTCGCCGACCTGTTCATGTCTCTTGCAGACAATATCCAGGAAACGTTTGGGCTAACGCCGATCGAGGCAATGGCGGCAGGGTTACCCGTGATCGTCTCTGACTGGAACGGCTACCGGGATTCTGTGCGTCATGACATTGATGGTTTTCGCATTCCCACTGTGCTACCGCCTCCTGGGGTGGGGCTGGATCTAGCATGGGGACAGTTGAGCGAGACGTTGCCCTACGGCGCATATGTGGCTCATACAGCGATGACAACCGCGATCGACGTTGATGCCTGTACGCAAGCCTTGACGACCTTGATCGCCAATCCTGAGTTGAGAGCGCGCATGGGTGCGAGTGCCCGTCAGCGAGCCGCACAGGTTTATGACTGGAGCGTGGTGATTGCTGCCTACGAAACCTTGTGGCAAGAGCTGGCAGAAATTCGGGCGATCGCGCCTGAAGCTGTCCCCCTGGCACCCAACGAGCCGCCCTATCCACTGGTAGACGACCCGTTTCGGCTGTTTGCCCACTACCCGACCACACAGCTTAGTGCTGATCATCGCCTCAAGCTGGGCGCAATGGCAGCGCCAGAAGCCCTGTATGCTTTGCGGCACATTGGCATTACAGGCTTTGGCACCGAACGACGACTGGATGTCTCTGTGCAGGACACGATCTTGAGCGCGATCGCCGAAAATGGTTCCCTCTCTGTCAGCACGCTTCTAAGTCGCTACGTCAACGGCAATCCGGCTGCACTCGTCCAAACGCTGCTCTACCTCTTGAAATTCGACATTCTACAGCTAGAGCATCAGGAACCGTAGCGGGGCGATCGCGTTCCTTCGGGGATACATCACAGGATACATCCGACATTGCCGCTAACACGGTACTGTAAAGACGGCTTTGGTATTCATCTAGAGGAAACCGTTGTGCTTGACCACCTCTTCCTTGCTCAACAAGTTGCTAATGTACAAGTCAATTTCCGGCTCAGTGGCATTGTCGCTCTCATCGCAGGCATCTTAATTCTGGCGATTCCCCGACTGCTCAACCTCATTGTGGCAATCTACCTCATCCTGACTGGACTGGTGCAGGTCTTCAATGTGAGGATTTAACTGTCTCCCATTGCCTGCCCCGCAATCCAACCCGTTGTCCAGGCGCTTTGAAAGTTGAAGCCGCCCGTCACGCCATCGATGTCCAGGATTTCGCCTGCGAAGTGCAATCCAGGACAAAGGCGACTTTCCATTGTCTTGAAATCCACTTCCTTGAGGCTAACCCCCCCACAGGTCACAAATTCTTCTTTGAACGCACCTTTGCCGCTAATAGTGTATTGTCCACGGGTTAGTTCTTGAAGCAACAGGTTCAGTGTTTTATTAGACAGCTCTGCCCAGCGCGTTTCAGCGGTAATCCCGACGTGGTTTGTTAAGCGCTCCCAAAGGCGGCGGGGGATGAGTACGGGACAACTGGTAGCGATCGCCCGTCTCGGTAGCTGCGCTTTTACGGCTAAAAGCTGTTGGCGCAGTGCCTCTAGATTCGACTGTGGCAACCAGTTAACCAAAAGCGTTGCTTGATATTGACTGTCGTGCAAAGCTCTCGCACCCCAAGCAGATAGCTTGAGTACAGCGGGACCACTCAACCCCCAATGCGTCATAAGCAGTGCCCCCGTTTGCTCTAAATAAGTCTTTTCGCCTGTTTGCAGTTTTAGATGCGCGTTTGCCACTGAAACGCCTGCCAGATCTCGTAAACGTGGATCGTTAAGGTTGAACGTGAAAAGAGAGGGTACAGGCGGCGCGATCGCGTGACCGAGAGCTTGAGCGATCGCATAGCCTTGCGGACTGCTGCCTGTAGCAAGGAGGAGACGATCGCACGTCAGCACGTCACCCGCTTTCACATCCACGCGAAACCCATCTTCTTTAGGAGTGATAGCTTTGACGGCGGCTCCCTGCCAGATTTTAACGCCCATCGCTTTAGCCGTCTGCATCAGGCAATCCACCACAGTTGCCGAATCGTCCGTGATGGGAAACATGCGCCCATCTGCCTCAGTTTTCAGCGTTACGCCGTGCGACTCAAACCACTCAACGGTATCGCGTGCTTGAAAGCGACTGAAGGGACTCCGTAAGGCTTTGCCGCCTCTGGGGTAGTGCTGCACCAGAATTGCTGGATCAAAGCAGGCATGAGTAACGTTGCAGCGCCCGCCCCCCGAAACGCGGACTTTGGCAAGCGGTTGACGAGCGGCTTCTAACAGCGTGACTCGACTGTTGGGATGATGACTGGCGCAGGCGATCGCCCCAAAAAATCCAGCGGCTCCACCACCCACCACGACAACAGAAAGAGAGTTGGATGTCATAAAAAGGGGGAGAGCTTAAGGATAAAGGCTGAGAGATCAAGGATAAAACGTTTTGCAGTCATGCGATGTTGCTACAACGATTTATCGACCCAAAAAACGGAGTTAGAGTTCCTGGAAACCGCTGTCCTGTAGGGATTTTTTACGCTTTTGCGCGCCAGTTAAAAAATTGATACATGGGTGTCTGATTTCGTCCGGAAGGGGGAGAAGGGGGTGCGGACAGGACAACAGTAACTACCTTCCTATCCGGATAAACGGACATGATGACTCGACTCAAAGTGGTTGCCCTGGCAACCCTGGCTTTAAGTGCCCTGGCTCCGATGAAACCTGCCGCTGCGGCTCTCTTTAGCAAAGCAGATTTAGACCCAAGCAAACTCATTCTTGTCGCTTCACCCTATGGCAACAACGCGCATCAGCTTCTCATTGTTGAGCAAGTGTCAAATAGCCGCACGTGCTGGAGTGAAAGCGGTGTTAGCCCAACCACCGTCAATCCACTCCTGGCAGAGTTTGATTTTACTGGCATTTGTGGACGCAGTACCGATGCCAATGGCTATTCGATTCGGATGGGCGACCAGGACTTGGGACTGCAATACAGTTTGCGCGTGGTGCAGCGCAACGGCGATTTGCTCTTAGTTGGCGCTCCCACGACCAACCGCACAGCACCAGAAATCCAAGTTGGTCGAGCAGGTGGCACAACGAATGGGTTTGCCAAGCTGTACTTAAATCCCGGTTGGCGCATCACGCGCAGAGTTTATGCTAACCAGGCTCTCGGTCATTACTACCTGACAAACGACCAACCGCTGAATAGCGCGATCGCCGCTGCCCCGGTTCTGCCTCAAACCCAACGTCCTCTGCCATTCCAACCATCGCTGCCGTTGCCCGTATCCCGTCCTGACATGATCATTACGCCCGGTTCTAATAGTGCAACTGGCTCCACTCCATCGCTGTTTCCTCGTCCTGCCAGCACATCGATCCCCATTCCTGTGCCGCCCCCAGAAACCGTTGCTACAGGCTCTATTCCGCCCCAACCCACCTCTAAACCGCTGCCTGCCTCTAAACCGTTACCAGTCTCTAAGCCACCTGTGGCTGTTCCTGTGACGATTCCTGTAGTGCGATCGAAGAAACCCGTGCTGCCGCCCATTAATCAAGCGGCTGCTCCATCACGAGCGCCTGTTAGCGGTAAACCCATCCGTGTACCGCTACCTGCCGCTGCGAATCGACCTATTTTTAGCACACCAAACGAGGTCATACAGCCGCCAGCAGCACCAGCGCCCATGACACAACCAGCCATCACAAAGCTACCTGTGCCACAGCCTGCTGCTAACACACCAAAACCTTCGACAGTCAAGCCCGGAGACTTTGTGGTGCCGACGATGACTCTTTAAGGCATCTGTCACAATGCTGGTAGAGAGGTGGCATCAAAGCGTCTTTACCAGCGCGATCGCGGACAAGCGATCGCCTTACACCTTGAGTACGCGCTTTGCCGCTTGAAGAAGCCGGATACGATCGTCCAGTCCGTTGTACCCTCCGTTAATCAGGCGGGTGACGGTTCTGACATCATCATTGTCAGCCTGCCCGTTTAGCTGGTTGCTCGCCCAAAACCAACCAGCGCTACGGCTGGCTAAATCCGGCTCTGCTAATTGGGTGGGATTGTTGATCAGATCGATCCCTAATGCCCTACCACACGCACCATAGTTGGTTCGACCAGTCACCTGGATTAGCCCTCTGCCTTTGTAACGTACGCCGTCGCCCGCCTGGGTATTGCCCAGATCATCACGATCTTCGTAATCTTCACCGGAGGCATATTCTTCCAAAGCGTTGAAGCGATCGGATTCGTGGGCAACTTGCGCTAAAAAGTGTGCCTGCCGCAGTGGTGTAGAAATGTTGAACTCGACCATTGTCCGGTTTAAAAAGGGGGTTAGCGTGTTGATGCGACTGGTACTGGCTTCGGGGGCGATTGCTAAAAGCTGCTGTGCCGTTAGTAAAAGCAGCGTGCTAGTTGGAAATAACCCAGCATAGGGTTGCTTACCCGCTGGTCGAGCAGGCAGATTGCTGAGCGATCGCAGTGCGTTATCAACTAGCCCATCTCGATCGTTAACAGCTCCCTGAAGTTTGCCAGTCAGTTCTTGCACCCGGTTCGCCGCCCCTTGCCTGCCCACCTTCACATCGGTGACTGAGAACAAACCCATATAAGATGGTTTGTCAGCAGGGCGTGGCGGCAAATTACTTAAGACGCGGATCAAGTTATCGACCAGTTCGTCGTTTTTGTTAGCCGCTCCTTGCAGCCTGCTAATCAATGATGCCAGGCGTATAAGAGCCTGAATTCTCCAGACATCAAGTTGCGCCATAATTGAGCACCTTTTGTTGATAGTGACCAGATCAACCCTGAAAGCCAAAGCAAGGTTTTAGTCTTTAGGCTAATTATTCACCTAGATGTCATCAAGTGCTCAGTTCTTAACTACAGCTTTACTAATCAACAACGTCTACGCTCGTTAATTTACCGCAAGCTTGAGGAGACGATCGCATCGCTGCATCATCATTAGCATGGCTGGGAGTGAGCTAGGATCAGACTCGACAGACGCTTGCTAGCGTTCCAACACGCAGATTAAATCAGATTGTTTTGAACCTTTGGCACCGTGATAAGCCCCACTGATCAACCTCAAGCTGCCGCAGCACGACGATCGACAGATGCCCCAACTCTGTGGCTCTCACTTGCATTGGGATCAGTGCTCATTCATCTGGTGTTGTTCATCATCATCAGTGTGCTGGCGACTCGCACTGCAAAAGTAGAGCTAGAGATGGAGCCGATCGGCGTTGAGTTTGTCGATCCGAATGCGATCGCTGCACGCCCTAGCCAAACCGTGCCCAATGCTTCAGCGAACCGTCAAGCGCCACTGACCACCCAGATACCTCAAGCATCTTTAGAGCCAAAGCGATCAGCAGAACAACCCATTGCTCCACTACCGCCCGTCAAGCGAAGACCCTTGCCTCGCCGCTTTCAGCAACCACAACCCTTTAGAAACCCGTTGCCGTCCCAGCCAGATCCAGCGCCCAACGCTGCTCAGCCTCAGCCCGACCCGTTTAGAAATTCGTTGCCACAGCAGCCCGATCGTCCAGACTTAACCCAGCCACAGCCTGCTCCCAGCAATCCTTCTCAGACAGGTTTACCAAGCGCTCTGCCTAATCCCTCTGGCAATCCTGATCCACAGCCTGATGCCTCCCAACAACCCACAGAATCGGGTATTAAAATAGCGCAGCCACCACAGGGAAGAAGTGTTTCAGTCTCCATTTCCAGTTCTCGCCCGTCCTCCTTTGACCGCCAAGAACAACCCGCAACACCGATCGAGCCACAAAGAACGGTATTGATTGACTATGCAGACGCTATTGCCCAAACGCCTGACCGCAGTATCAGTATAGAAGTACCCCTAGAAATCGACTCAAATGGCTTAGTTGTGTACATTGGAAAGACAAGACTGCTTTCTCCAGGGAGTTCGATCAGTCAGGCAGACCTAGATGACATCGCAAAGCGGATTTTTGAAACCTGGAAGTTTAAACCGGCTCAAAATACATCAGGCGGCAGTACACCTTCAAAACCTCCAAAGTCAGATCTAACCGTCTCTGCTCAGATTCAATTTCTTTAGATCGCGAACCCTCAGGCGAAAAGATTTACAGCAGATGCCCATAAATCCTCGCCTGTAAACATGCTAAAGTTGTGAATGCCCTAAGCATATTACTTTTGCGGGCGTAGTTTAGTGGTAAAACCTTAGCCTTCCAAGCTAATGATGCGAGTTCGATTCTCGCCGCCCGCTTTTCACGATTAACAGCTACTTATCACATCGTCGCATTAAATAAGCCACGCCAAAATCACCGTTTGGATGCGTTTCCAAAGCTGCTGCCAACTCAAAAATTCGCGCTGCCAGTTCAGGTCCCAGTTTGTCGATCGTGGCACGACGCTCCTGAGCTAATTGCTCTCGCTCTCGCGTGCGCGTTTGCCAGTCATGGGAAAATATTTGATCAATCACGGTATGCAATGCCAAGGTTTGCAGCGTATCCCATTCACCACGATCGCACCAAATGCCTTTACAGTTTGGGCAACGCTCCACGTAAAACGGTGTTTTCACGCTCACCTTCGCCCTTGCGAGATAAGCATTACATTCAGGACATAGCGCTGCTCTTGTATCGTAGGACGATCGCGCAGCATCCATCTCCAAGGCATGATCGATGAGCGTAGACAGGTTCTCTGTTGGAGGCTGCTGCTGCTGCCAGGTTTCATACTCAGCTCCCGCCACCCATACACCTTGGCAGTCTGGGCAATGATGAGCCGCTAACTGCCTCGCTAGCTGACCAGCCACTAAAGCCACCTGTTTATCCTTCGGACACTGCACTAGCGCTCCCCCCGATTTAACCAATCCTCTCTATTTAACCAAGCAAGCGTCAGGATTTAGCATTTGAGCTAGGGAATCAGAAGGTGAAGAGTCGTTAGCGATTATTCGTTAGAAAAGGCAGAAGGAACTCCTCACTCCTCACCCTTCTCCAGCACTGCATCACAATACTGCTGCAACGTGCTGAGGCGATCGCTCACCTGTCGCTGTCGCTGCTCGATCGTCGCGGGTTGGCGTGCTGCCTGTAGCAACATTGCATCAAGGTTTAGCAACCGCAATTGCTTATCGAATTCCACTTGATACGACTGTAGCCAATGCTGTGTAGCTGGAGAGAGTGCATCCAGTTGCAAACTCAAGAGCTGGTGGCGGAAAAATTGCTCCAACTCTGTCACGCTAAGCCTTAACGCGACTGTATTTTTGTCAGAAGCGATCGTTTGGTCAACGTGGCTCAAGCGTTGCCGAAACGCCTCGTAACGCTGTTGATGCAACAACGGCAATGCTTTCCTCATTTTTCACCACCGTATTCGTAAGTTATTGTAAAGAATTTTATCCTTCTTGCTAAAATGAACGTTAATAGAGGTCAAGAACCACGAATTAAAGTTGCATTTGTGCTTCAGCTTTTCGGCTCTGGCAAAAAAACTAGAGAGTCATAAACTGGTTCCTACTGACTACTCTCAGTAAAGCAGTACTTGAGGGCATCTCGGTTGCCTTTTAGATTATCTTATTCCTTATGCGATCGCATGGCCTTAGGGGTTTGTGGCTAGTTGGGACAGCTAACTGAACTCAACGGCTCGTATCCGAAAGCACACTGTGCAGTAGAATCAGCCAATACGACCATCCCTTCGAGCCTTCTGGCTTCTAAGCTTCATAGCATGCACCTAACGGCTTCCGCATCTCTGACAAAGTTTGAGCTTCCTGCCTGGTTACAGGACTGTTTGCGCGCGGGGCAAACGCCCACCGAGACGATCCCTGAGCCTGCCAAGACAGAGGCTAACGACCTTATATGTAGAGCGTTTGAGTTTGCGTATCAGCTTCATGAAGGGCAATATCGAGCTTCAGGTGAACCCTACATCATGCACCCTGTTGCGGTCGCTGGGTTGCTACGCGACCTGGGTGGCGGCAGCGCTATGATCGCTGCGGGCTTTTTGCATGACGTGGTTGAAGACACGAATGTCACGGCTGAAGAGCTGGGCGCATTGTTTGGCGAAGAAGTGCAGCTTTTGGTCGAAGGGGTTACAAAACTCTCAAAATTCAATTTTTCCAGTAAAACAGAACGTCAGGCAGAGAACTTTCGCCGCATGTTTCTGGCTATGGCGCAAGATATTCGCGTCATTGTCGTCAAGCTAGCAGACCGCTTGCACAACATGCGGACACTGGAACATCTACCCGACGCAAAGCGCCGTCAAATTGCCCTCGAAACGCGCGAAATCTTTGCACCCCTTGCGAATCGTTTAGGAATCGGGCGCTTTAAGTGGGAATTGGAGGATTTAACCTTCAAATATTTGGAGCCTGAATCCTATCGCCAGATTCAAGAACTCGTAGCTGAAAAGCGAATCGATCGTGAAACCGGGTTAGCTCAAATTGTTGACAGTCTCAAACTACGCCTGAGTCACGCGAAGGTTACCTGCGCTGATATTAGCGGTCGTCCTAAACATCTCTATGGCATCTACCAGAAGATGAAGCGACAGCAGAAAGACTACAACGAGATTTATGACGTGGCGGCTGTGCGGCTCATTGTCAGTGCCAATGATGAATGCTATCGAGCGTTGGCGGTGGTTCACGATATGTTCCGCCCAATTCCAGGTCGCTTCAAAGATTACATTGGTCTACCAAAGCCGAACCGCTACCAATCGCTGCATACAGTCGTCATTGGTAATACGGGTAGACCGTTAGAAATCCAGATCCGGACGCTGGAAATGCACCATATTGCAGAGTACGGGATCGCCGCCCACTGGAAGTATAAAGAGGTCGGCAACTCTAGCAACGTGCACCTAACAACGACCGACGAGAAATTCACCTGGCTGCGGCAACTGCTCGACTGGCAAAGCGATCTCAAAGATGCCCAGGAATATCTAGAAAACATCAAAGACGATCTCTTTGATGGCGACGTTTATGTGTTCACCCCGCAAGGTGATGTTGTATCTCTCAGTCGCGGTGCCACTCCCGTTGATTTTGCTTACCGTATTCATACTGAGATCGGTAATCATTGTGCTGGGGTGCGGGTTAACGAGCGCATGACCACCCTTGATACACCGCTTAAAAACGGCGATATTGTTGAGATTATTACGCAAAAGAACTCTCGCCCGAGTCTAGACTGGCTAAACTTTGTGGTGACGCCAGGTGCCCGCAACCGGATTCGGCAGTGGTATAAGCGATCGAACCGCGAAGAAAACGTCGCCCGTGGTCGCGAAATGCTGGAGCGGGAACTGGGCAAAAATGGCTTTGAAGCTCTGCTGAAGTCAGTACCCATGCAGGCGACTGCGGAGCGATGTAACTACCACAGCGTTGAAGATTTGCTGGCTGCCCTTGGCTATGGAGAAGTGACCCTCAATCTCACGCTCAACCGCTTGCGTGACGCAGTCAAAGCACAGCAGCCGTTGGCAAAACTGTCCGACAGCCTCAGTGCGTCCTCTCAAGAACTGCCCCTGTTGCCGATCGGTGCCAAACTCTTACCGTTACCGCCGTCTAGTAAAGCTCCTATCATCGGTGTCGAGGGCTTGCTGCATCACATCGCGGGGTGTTGTACGCCCGTTCCTGGTGAAGCAATCATTGGTGTCGTCACGCGCAGCAGCCGAGGGATTTCGATTCACCGTCAGGGCTGTTCAAACGTAGAGCCGATTCCTGGCGATCGACTCGTTCCTGTGAGTTGGAATACGACTGATCAAGATCACGGTCGCCCTCAAACCTATCCTGTTGCTATTCAAATTCAAGTGATCGATCGCGTTGGCGTACTAAAGGATATTCTGTCGCGCCTGACCGATAACAACATCAATATCCGCAACGCTCAGGTAAAAACGTTCCCGGCTCAGACTGCAATTATTGATTTAGGCATTGATATTCGTGACCACGACCAGCTTGAGCAAACTTTTAGCCAAATTAGAAAGCTAAGCGATGTGCTCAACCTGCGACGCCTGAGTCAAATTGACGATTAATGCTCTTTAAGAGCTTAAAAGCTGAGTCTTCGCAGACTTAATCATTTCAGAAACAATATTTTTAGAGGACAGTTCAAGCCATACGTCACATTTAGGCATATTCACAGAGAGGTACGGCTAAATTTCATGCTAGCTTTGTGTCTTGAGATCGTTTCTTACCGCTAGTCTCAGCTAATAGCAGAAATTGGATGATGTGTTTGGTGCTGTGAAGCCAGGGTAGGGTTTATACTCTGAGGGAGATTTGGTGATGCTAGTCACAGTCTTCAACTCTGTGTTTTGGGTACGCTTAGAAGCGACAACGCTTGGAATGCAATCCAAAAATGCTTGTTAAACGTATCATCCAGACCTGCAACAATAGCCTTTCCCATTCGTCTAAAAGTGGAGACTTATTGTCAGTCAGTGCCTTCAGTGCTTGAAACAGTGCAATCTTACCCTCATCTCTGGGCATGGGAGTTCTAGCCGCCGTGAGTACCTGGACACCCAACTTTAATCGACACATTGACCAAGAGGAGCAGCAGCTATACGATCACTTGCTCCGCCTGGTGCAGTCTGAGCTGCCAAGTCAGCTCATTGAGCGCTTCCGAGCCTTGTTTGTCGATGGGGTTGGCTACCCTGATGCCGACATTGCAGCTGCGATTAATAAAATCGCCACGTCCAAAACTGCTGATCAAGAATTTCGGTTCGTACTCAACCGCTGCTGCCACATTCTCATCAATCGTTGGCAGACTCGTCCTCAGCTTCAAGCCGCTATCCCAGAACTCATTGCGATTTTTGAGACCACTCCCTCTCGACCTGTTACCGAATACTCTCGCTCTCGATCGGCGAGGCGAGTAAGAGATTTGGTGAAGGGCTTTGTGGATAGTGAGCAGTACGTAACGCTCCGTCGATTAGCTCAAGTGATGCAGGCGAGTGACCTGCATACGCCACCCGCTCATGAACCGATCGGGGCGCTGATTCGACGCTATCCCTATCTCTATGAGCATTGCCTTTTAACAGATGGCAGCACTTATGAGCATCAACAAGCGATTCGGCAGCTTCAGGCAAAGGCACAGCGTCAATACGAAGTAGACCTGTCGCAGTATGTCACTTACCAGGTACGGCGATCGCAAATAGACCGGGGTGAGCCTTTACAGTCGTCTAGCCGGATTCTTCAGCCAGTCAAAAATCCGACCTTGCTAAGCGACCAAGAATTATGCCGTGCGCTCAAGCAGTTTGCTGGCAAATCTCAGAGCGCTGGCACGTATCGAGACTCGGCGCAACGATTTCTGACCCACACTAATCAAACACCCACCTTTCAGTCGTTCAAGGATGACCTCTACCAGTACATTACGGCTTCAGTAGACTCAGAGTACGGGAGACGCCAGTTTAACAATCAGCTATACAGCCAACTCAAGACGACACTGCCAGAGAGCAACGACCAAAAGCTCAACGATTTTCTCCTGGTTAGAACATGTAGCCAGTTGCTCAACTTTCTTGTGGTTGAAAGCCCTCAGCGACCAAACCATTTTGTCTTTGTTGATCTCATTTCCAATATTGGTTCGACTTTGACGACGGGGCTATTGCTGAAAATTGTGCTGATCTGCCGCAAGGTGAAGCCCTGTCTGGAAAAACGCTTCTCCATCCTGTTCAATCACTACGAGTTTTGTCGCCGCGATGGTGTGCAGTGGCTGGTTGAAGCGATGGAAACGCTTAACCTGGCGCTGAGCACAAACTTTAGTACGATTGATCTTTCTTTGATCAATCAAATTGTTTATCAGTAAGCTTTGGGGAGACGAGAACGTTTTTAGCGCAGGCATACCCTTTTGCAGCGCTGCAAAGCCCGATTTCCAAAGCTGGAATCTTAGCTGATACCAATTTAAAGCATGACGGCTACAGATCCAATCGCTGGGTAGGGGCAAGGCATTGCCTTGCCCCTACAAGATGTGTCGTCTTTTCAATTCAAATTGGTATGACTTACGCTCCCATCGACCGTTTGAAACACCGATCGAAAAAAAGCGGCGGGTAGTTTTGGCTAGACGCAAACATCTTGATGGCTAAGCGTTTCTCTTCACAAAACAGCTTTACAGACAACAGTTGCAGTGACAGTAGCAGTAGCGGCGGGATTAAAAGTCTTGCCTCACGATCGCCTACCAAACTGCGGCAGTCCTTCAGTGACAAAAATTGAGGAAGCAGCGAGTCCGTACCCGCTGCTTCTATCTTTAGAGGATTAGAGCGTTTAGCTTAGCGTCGGCTAGCCGCCAAATTTAGCTTGAACTTTCTCAAGAATGGTCTTGACATCCTTCTCGACTGTGGGCTTTCCGTTGGTATTGGAAGGTCGCTTCATCTCGTTCAGACCAGCTTTACCTTGCACTTCATTCAAAGCGCCACCGCTTGCCTTCTTTTGCGTTTCGCTCAACGTGGGAGGATGATCGGTTGCAATCGTGTTTCGCGATTCCTGCTCATACTCTTTAGCGGCTTTGTTTGCTGCCGCATTAGGCTCACCCTTTATCGGTGTAGCAAACGCAGGGGTAACGGAAGAAAACAGTAAAACAGCACAAAGACAAAGTGTCAAAAAATAACGAAGGGGACGTAGAGCCGTTAAAGCATCTTTCATAGCGGGTTCCTCCAAGCTATAGAAATTAGGGTTGAAAGGCTGGTTGCACGGAACAACTAAGCCTGTTCTATCTACCCAGATTTGTACTTTGACGCACATCTACATCTTGATGGATTTCTGCCGCTACGGTTATCAAGGTTTATCTCTCTCAGGGGTGATTGAAATGTCAAGATGCCCGCGACGGAGCCGTTTGGCAAACTGGAACTCGCGCCTGTTGTCTGGTATAGCAAAGCATATTTTACTACGACCAGACTTAAGGAATGCAGCACTATTAGCTAGGAACAGTGCTGCTATTATCCTTTCCCTTGAGTGCTGTCCGGTCAAAACGCCGTTCAGCTATAGTACTACTGGATAACGATATGACGGTGAAGTGTGGGAACGGGCGGGGCTAACGCTACCGTCAATGGTTCGGCTGCCTAAAATCGCTACACTAGAGAAGCAGTTGATTGACCGAGAATTGGGGCGTTCAATGACCCTGATTAAAAACGAGTTCGAGCAACGACCCAACAGCTTTGGACTTCCATCGAGACTATGGCACAATTTAACATTCAAGCCCCCTTCGAGCCGACTGGTGATCAGCCCAGCGCCATTAAAGGCTTGATTGCCAGCATTCAGGCAGGCAACCACTATCAGACGCTACGGGGCGCTACGGGTACTGGCAAAACGCACACAATGGCTCGTGTGATTGAGCAGCTTGGCAGACCGGCGCTGGTGCTGGCTCATAACAAAACGCTGGCGGCGCAGCTCTGCAATGAACTGCGTGAGTTTTTCCCCGACAACGCCGTGGAATACTTCATCAGCTATTACGACTATTACCAGCCTGAAGCGTATATTCCGGTTACCGATACTTATATTGAAAAGACGGCTTCGATTAACGAAGAAATTGACATGTTGCGACATTCGGCAACGCGATCGCTTTTTGAACGGCGTGATGTCATTGTCGTCGCATCGATTAGTTGCATCTATGGCTTGGGGATTCCCTCAGAGTACCTGAAAGCCTCAATTCCCCTGCGTGTGGGCACCGAGATGAATCCGCGCCAGATCATTCGCGATCTCGTTTCTGTGCAATATACGCGCAATGATTTGGATTTGGGACGAGGCAAATTTCGGGTCAAAGGCGATGTGCTGGAGATTGGTCCCGCTTACGAAGACCGCATTATTCGCGTGGAGTTCTTCGGTGACGAGATTGATGCCATTCGCTATATCGATCCGGTTACAGGCGGTACGCTGCAAAGTATGGACGGGGTGAATATTTATCCTGCCCGCCACTTTGTCACGCCAGAGGAGCGGTTGCAGGTGGCTTGTGAGGCGATCGAACAAGAACTGAAAGCCCGTCTGGTCGAGCTAGAAAGAGACGGCAAGCTGCTGGAGGCACAGCGACTTGAACAGCGCTCCCGCTATGACCTGGAACTTCTGCGCGAAGTGGGCTTTTGCAACGGGGTGGAAAACTACTCCCGACATTTGGCAGGACGAGAAGCAGGATCGCCTTCGGAATGCCTGCTCGACTACTTCCCTAAGGATTGGCTGCTCGTCATTGACGAATCGCACGTCTCCATTCCTCAACTGCGCGGCATGTACAACGGTGACCAGGCGCGCAAGAAAGTGCTGATTGACCACGGCTTCCGGTTGCCCAGCGCGGCGGACAACCGTCCCCTCAAAGCGGAAGAATTTTGGGGCAAAGTGAACCAATGCGTTTTCGTCTCTGCGACTCCGGGCGAATGGGAGTTAGACCAGTCAGGCGGCAAGTTTGAGAGCGAAACTGAAGCGGGTAAAAAAGGCTACATTGAGGGTACGGGGCACGTTGTAGAACAAGTCATCCGTCCCACAGGTGTGCTCGATCCTGAAATCTTTGTGCGTCCGACTACGGGACAGGTCGATGATTTGCTGCACGAAATCAAAGAACGTCTTCCGTTGCAAGAACGTGTTCTGGTCACAACGCTGACCAAGCGGATGGCGGAGGACTTGACCGAGTATTTCCAGGAGCGTGGTGTAAAGGTGCGCTACCTGCATTCCGAAATCAACTCGATCGAGCGTATCGAAATCCTGCAAGACCTCCGCAACGGTGAATTTGATGTTCTCATTGGAGTAAACCTGCTGCGGGAAGGGTTAGACTTGCCCGAAGTCTCGCTCGTCGCCATTTTAGATGCAGATAAAGAAGGATTTTTACGGGCGGAGCGATCGCTCATCCAGACGATCGGACGCGCTGCCCGTCATGTGAAAGGAAAAGCCATCCTCTACGGCGACAACCTGACCGACAGCATGGCAAAAGCCATCAGCGAAACCGAACGCCGCCGCGTAATTCAGATGGCATACAACGAAAAGCACGGCATTACACCGACCTCCATCATCAAACGCACCAATAACTCGATCTTGACGTTCCTTGATGTGTCCCGCCGCCTCAACGCTCAAGAGCTAGAGCAAGTCTATGACCATTCGCAGGATTTGCCGCTCGAAAACCTTCCCGATTTGATCGTGCAACTCGAAGCTCAGATGAAAGAAGCGGCGAAAAAAATGGAGTTTGAAGAAGCCGCGAAGTATCGAGACAGAATCAAACATCTACGCGACAAACTTCTCGGTCGGTAGTTTCCCTTGGCAGGTAAAGTATCATGCTGAAAAAATACTACTCGTGGCAATGTTTACCATCCTCCGAAGAACTGCCTGACTCCGACGAAACGCCAGTGGATAATGAACTACAAGACCTGATTCCAAGTCTGTTAAAGCTCATCCTGGCAAGCCTTTGGCACGAGCGCATGGACTGGTTTTTCGGTGTCGATATGGGGATTTATTATGATCCCGATGCACCTGCGATCGTCCCTGACGGATTCCTTAGTTTGGGTGTTGAGCGCATTATCCATGAAGATCTCCGCCTGAGCTATGTGCTGTGGGAAGAGAACAACATCATTCCCGCCTTTGTCCTGGAAGTGGTTTCCAAAAAATACCGGGGCGAGTACAGCAAAAAGAAAGCGTTTTATGCTGACCTGGGCGTACTTTATTATGCCGTCTACTCCTCCAGCCGCAAGCGGAAGCCTCCACTAGAACTCTACAAACTGGTCAACGAGGAGTATGTGCCCCTGGTCGGCAATCCAGTCTGGCTTCCCGAAATTGGTCTAGGGCTAGGACGCGAACGGGGTAGCCATCAGGGCATTGAGCGAGAATGGCTCTACTGGTACGACCCACACGGCGATCGCTATCCCACGCCCGAAGAACGAGCAGAACAGGCGCAAGCACGAGCAGAACAGGCGCAAGCACGAGCAGAACAGGCAGAACAGCAACTTGAACAAGAACGCCAGCGCGCCGAACGACTAGCAGCACGGCTAAGGGCATTGAACATTGACCCCGATGAGTTGTAAGCGTTGCCGATCGACTAACACAGCGACACCAGTTGTGTTTTGGGTTAGAAAGGAAAGGTTCGATCGCTGATGTACCCCCATGCCGGAAGAGCCTTCTAGCCAAGCGTCAATTTCTAACCAACTGGCTGCCTTAGCAACTAAGGTACTCAAGCCTGGTGGCGTTAGCGTCGGTGGTGGCTATGGGCTATGGCTGCTCTTTGTTGAACACAAGGCGGCTGAGGCGATCGCGTCTGCTTTAATCGGCTTTTGCTTGTCCTATGCTGGGAATCTGTTAGGAGAGGTTCACCAGGGCAATCAGCGACGCTTACAGGGCACCAGCAAAGCGATCGACGGCATGATTGACGGCGGCATTGAGCAGTTGTTTGCCAGGGCAACCCGTGCTGAAGATGCCTATTTGGTATCTCAGGCGCTCGACTGCCGCGACTACAAACCAGAAGGGATGGGTGCCCGCGATCGCATTTCTATTCCCCAGCTACAAGAAGTCTTTGTGCCGCTTGAACTCGACTCTAGCGCCATTGCAGCAGGCTTCCAATCGCGCGATCGGAGCAGCATTGATCTGTTGCAGGAGCAGGACATCTGGTTTTTTCTGGCGCAGGTAAAAGAGCAGTCCGCCTACCGTCAACTGGCGATCGTTGCCTGGGGTGGCTTTGGCAAAACAACGTTGCTCAAGCACCTTGCCTTTATCTATGGGACAAAGCAACATCGTCGGTTTAAGGTGCCGCTGCTCATTCCGGTGCTGCTGCCGTTACGTCAATATCGATCGCAACTGACGCAGGAAAAACCGCCCGATCTGCCAACGCTGGTGATGCAGCACCATGTCACTCAGTTGGCAGAGCTAAACCCACGTCTCAAAACCTTACCCGCCAACTGGTTTCAGGACGTACTCACCAAAGGCAATGCGCTGGTGATGCTGGATGGGTTTGATGAGATTCCCGAAAGCGAGCGCCCTACCTTGAGCCGCTGGATCACTGCCCAAATGCGACGGTTCGATCGCTCAGTGTTTATTCTCACCTCGCGCCCCACTGCTTACAAAGACGACTTTGCCGAACCGCTGCGGACGAAAATCTGGGTGCGACCGTTTAAGCCTAGCCAGCAAGAAGCCTTTGTGCGCCAGTGGTATCGTTGCCAGGAAAGGCTCGATCGCGGTGGACGCAATACACCGGAGGTCGATCGCGAGGCAACGCGCAACGCCAACAGTTTGCTGAGCCAGATTCGCAATCCCCAACGTCCCGAACTCGCGGATCTCGCCAAAAATCCCTTACTGCTGAACCTGTTAGCCACCCATCATCGCAGCGACCCTGGTGTAGAGCTACCGCGCCAACGAGCAGAACTGTATCAGGATATCTGTACCCTGCAACTCCGCAAGCGACCCGCTGCCCGCAGTATTGAGTTGCCGCTGTCCTGGGAGGAGCGTCAGAGCGTGCTGCAAGCCGTGGCGCTGGCGATGATGCAACGCAACCTTAAACTCATGACCGAGGCAGAGTTGGTGCAGCTAGTGGCGCAGGCGCTCAAAGCTCAAGGGCAGTCCGTAGCGCCAGACGTATTCCTCAAGCAAATCATTGACGTGAGTGAGTTGATTGTGCGGCAGGGTTTAGAAGGCTGCGAGTTTGCCCACCTGAGCTTTCAGGAGTTTTTGGCAGCCGCACAGATCAAGGCATTGAACCAGGAAACATCGTTCGACCCTCCCTATGAAGCAACGCTCTATCCTTACCTGAAGGATGCCAATACCGCTGGAGAGAATCAATCGTGGTGGCGGCAAACGATCTTGCTTTATGCCGCACAGACTAACCCCACCCAACTGATCCAGGAAGCAATGCGTCAGGGGGCAAACGACCTTGCCTATGCCTGCTGGCAAGAAACCCGACGCACCCTTGATCCTGCCATTGAAGCCACACTTCAGGCACTCAAACCCGCGCTCCAGTCGTCTCGCTATGCGGCGTTAGAAGACCTGCTGAAGACCCAGCAGTGGCGCAAAGCGGATGAGGAAACTTATCGGCTGATGATTACCACGGTGGGCAAGGAAGAGGGGCAGTGGTTCGATCGCGCCGATCTCGAAAACTTTCCCTGCGACGATCTGAAGACGCTGGATCAACTCTGGGTGAAGTACAGCCACGGCAAATGGGGCTTTAGCGTCCAGAAACGCATCTGGCAGAAGTGCGGTAGCCCGATGGGGTATGATGATGATTGGGAAAAGTTTGGCGATCGCGTTGGCTGGCGCAAGGACGGCGACTGGTTGAGCTATAACAATTTTACCTTCGACCTTAAAAAATCTCCGACCGGAGAATTTCCGAATATTTCCGTCGTGGGGTTGGATGTGGATGGGTGTGGATGGGTGTCTCGAGGAGGGGTGGGTGTCTCTTCTCTCGCGCAGAGACTTGTGAACTCTAGCACACCGCAGTCCTAGACTCTTCAGACCTCCGAGGTTTTGAAAACCTCGGAGGTCTATCGTTATAACGGCTCAAACTTAAGGCTGGCGATCGTCCGGTCATAGCAGTTGACCCTAGACACCAAGGGCAACGAGAGTACTATGATCGAATAACAGCTATGAGAGTTGGAGCCATGCCTCAAATCACCATTGAAGTATCCGACGAACTCCACCAACAATTGGCGCAAGTAGGCGAAAATCCTGCCGATTGGTTCAGCCAGCATCTGCCTGAACTTTTGCTGCAACTTACAAAGACCGCAGACGGAGTGCCTGAGGAGCTTTTACCCGCGATCGCCAGTGCCGCTAACCTTCCGCCCGTTTACGCCGAAGTGCTCGACTTTTTAGTGACCCGTCCCACTCACAACGAAATCTTAGCGTTCAAAGCGTCAGAACAGGCTCAAGTGCGACTGCGATCGTTGTTAGACAAAAATCGTGAAGGCACACTTACTGACGCAGAAAACGCCGAACTAGATTCCTGCGAACAGCTTGAGCATTTGATGATTTTGCTTAAAGTACGAGCGCAGGCTGCCGTCACCCAATGACATCCCTTTCGATTGTCTTACGTCAGCTTGTTAGTGAACGTGCTCAAGCAAAATGTGAATACTGTCGCCTCCATCAAGACGTTTCAATCTACAGCCACGAGGTTGATCATATCGTGGCTATGAAGCACGGAGGACAAACGGTTTTTGAGAACTTGGCTTTAGCTTGCTTAGCTTGCAATCGTCATAAAGGGTCTGATTTGACTACGATTGACCCAACCACCCAGGAAATCACACCGTTGTTTCATCCGCGCCATCATACTTGGATTGAACATTCTGTCTTAGAACACAGCGCGATCGTGGGTATAACTCAAATCGGTCGGGCAACGGCATTCTTGCTCATGTTTAATGCCCCAACTCGATTGCTTCAGCGTCAGGCTTTGATCGCTCAAGGGCTATACTCCTAGACCCTTCTCATCTAACAAGACAAAGGCGAGACCTCCGAGGTTTTCAAAACCTCGGAGGTCTATTGTCACTGACACGACGAATCCGCCGCACAGCGAAAGCCAGCCAAAATTTCGCGAACGTGAGGATGATACCAGTTACGAAACGCACAGCGCATGGATGACGGTTGCGTTGCCCAACTGCCGCCTTTCAGCACCCGATGCTGCCCGTCAAAATAGGCTTCAGAGTAGCCGCGATAGGGGTATGCCTCAAAACCAGCGTAGCGATCGAACCAGGTCGCCGTCCATTCCCACACGTTGCCCAGCATATCGTAACAGCCAAACGGACTGATACCAGTGGGGTAGGCATCCACAGGCATTGTTTGTCCCACCGTATGATTGCAGTTGCAGTCGTCCTCGTTGGGAGCCGCTTTGCCCCAAGGATAGGTTTGGCGTTGCCGCGCGATCGGGTGCCAGCTTGCTGCTTTTTCCCACTCGGCTTCGGTCGGCAAACGCTTACCCATGAAGCGGGCGTAGGCATCGGCTTCGTACCAACTGACCCCACAGACGGGATGGTGGGCGCGATCGCTTGAGTCAACCCAATACAGCGGCTGTGTTACCTGAACCGACTGAAGCCACTCCCAGCCTTCTATAGACCACCAGCGCGAATCTTGATAGCCACCTGCCGCCATAAAGATCTGGTACTGTTCGCAGGTAACGGGGGTGCGATCGAGCCAAAACGTCTCCACGTAAACCCGATGCACTGGACGTTCGTTGTCCAAAGCATCAATGGAGTCATTGCCACACTCGAAGGAGCCTGCGGGAATGCAGAGCAGGGGAGTGGGGAGTGGGGAGGGGGGAGGGGGGAGGGGGGAGTGGGGAGGGGGGAGTGGGGAGTGGGGAGTGGGGAGTGGGGAAGAGTTTTGAGTTTTGAGTTTTGAGTTTTGAGTTTTGAGTTGATCCAGACTCGTGACTTGTGACTCGTGACTCCTGACCACTGACTCCTGACTCGTGACTCCTGACCACTGACTCCTGACTCGTGACTCGTGACTCCTGCCTTCTGACTCGTGACTCCTAATTAACTCCAACACCAGCGCGATCGTCTCCCCGTGCTGGCTTTCATGTTGCAGCAACCAGCGCCAGAGACGTTCTTGTTTATCAAGGGGTGCCGTTTCCAGATAGGCAAACACGGCATTGCGGACGGTTTGCAGATACGCCTGCACTTCAGCTAAGTCGGGCAGGTAGACGCGCTCTGTTTTCGGTAAACTATCGGCTGCAAATAGGCGACGGTACGGAGGGAATTGAGGTGGAAGTCCAGCGGAATGCTCTAGCAGCCAGAGTGACTCTGTGTAAGCGATATGTCCCAGGTGCCAGCCGATCGGGCTGAAATCTGGATGGGCTTGCTGGCAGAATGTCTCGTAATCGACCGTGTGAAACAGTGCCAATGTACTGCTGCGACAGGCTTCCATACCTTGCTTAATTTGTTGTCTAAGCGTTGGCAGAGCGTCTGACAGTGGGTGCGATCGCCCATCAGTGCGATCGGCGGTGGCTAGAACATCAGATTGAATGGCTTTGGATATCGAGGTCATGAGTCACCGTAAGGAGGCTATGTTCGGGGCAAGCAGTCCAGTTGCCAGCGAACAACGGCTCAGAGGCAATCAGCACCGCTTGCGGAAACAGTGGATCGTCGCGCAACCAGTAGAGTGATGGCATTGGGGAACGATTTGCATAACGCGATGCCACCAGTTGCTGCCCATCGCTAATGATTAGATTGGCAGAAAACTCGGCTTCATACTGCTGCCCTAAGTGGGATAGTGTGGTCAACGTTTTGTGCAAAGCATCTACTAAGGGCAAGGTTGGCGTGGTTTCTAGCGCATCAACCAGTAAAGCGAAAAGATGCTCTGAATCGGTGCTGCCGCCGATCGACTGATAGGCGACATCGCTCAGGCGATCGCGAATAGGACGATACAGCGTTTGCCGGAAGTTTTCAATGTAGCCATTATGAATGCCTAAAATGAGACCATGCTGAAAGGGCTGGCAATTGCTTAGATCGATCGCCTGACCGGGAGTCGCACTACGGACATTGGCGAGGACGCAACCCGACTCGATATAGCGACTGAGACTAGCTAGATTGACATCGCTCCAAATCGGCAGCGTATTTTTGTAGGTGAAGGGTTCGACCTCCCGCTGTGGGTGATACCAACCCATGCCAAAACCATCGGCATTTAGCAATCCAGCCGTCATTTCGCGGGGTTGATAGCTTTGCTCGATGAGCGAATGTTCAGGCTTGGTCAACAGGCGATCGACTTGAACTGTTGAGCCAAGGTAACCTAATAAGCGGCACATTAAAGAGGCGATCTCCGGCTAGAAGTGGCAAATACTAGGCTAAACCTGTCTTTGTGGAATGGCAAGGTGCTTGCGATTGAGTAAAGGTAGGCGCTGCCTTAGACAGCATGATTCCTGGCGCGGAACTGTCTTTTCAGGTGTATAACGACTTCACCCATGCCCATTCCTTTGCTAACCCTTCTGGAAGCGTTACTTGTGGTTTGTAAGCCAGGATTTTCTGCGCTTTTGAGACATCGGCAGCCGTATGACGGGCATCACCGATCGCCGATGCCATCATGTCGCGGCGGAGCGGTGCACCCACAATTTGCTCGATCGTTGCCAGGATTTCAGTTAAGGCAACACGGCTACCGCCGCCAATGTTGAACACTTCACCGATCGCGTCTGAAGCGTTTGCGGCTGCCAGATTTGCCGCTACGGCATCGCTGACAAAGGTAAAATCGCGTGTTTGCCGCCCGTCGCCATAAACCGCGATCGCCTGTTCCTCTAAGACGGCTTTAAAGAACTTGTGAAATGCCATGTCGGGTCGCTGGCGAGGACCGTAAACCGTAAAGTAGCGCAGAATCGCAGTCGGCACGCCAAAGTTGCGATGATAGAGCAAACACAGACGTTCCGCTGCTAGTTTGGTAATGCCGTATGGTGAAACTGGCTGTGGGCAAATCAACTCATGGGTGGGTAACGTTTCGGCATCGCCATACACCGAGGATGAGGACGCAAAAACCAGACGTTTTAATTGCTTTGCGTCTTTTGCGGCTTCTAGAAGCGCTTGGGTTGCATTGATATTGCGCTCAGTGTAGGTGTGAAAACTGCTGCCCCAACTAGCACGAACGCCCGCTTGTGCCGCCTGGTGATACACCACATCCACATTCGCCAGTAGGCTAGACCAATCCACCTGCTGTATGTCTGCCTCGACTAATTGAAAGCCTGGATGCCTGGTCAAATGGGCAATGTTTTTACGCTTGAGGAGCGGATCGTAATAGTCGTTGATGTGATCAACGCCAATCACACGCTCGCCCCGCTTCAGTAGGGCATCTGCCAAGTGAGAACCGATGAAACCCGCTGCCCCTGTCACCACACTGATAGTCATGCCGTCTCGATTAATCTCACACGATGGATCTGCTAAAGCAGTGTTCTTACAGTCCGTTCAAACGCTTTCACGTTCAAACGCTTTGGCGGTCAATAAGGGGTACTCAGCCGTGTCTACTCAGTAACTGATTGGTGCTCTGCTTCCAACATCACTGCGGTTCTTTGGCGATCGGGTGCGTCCGTAATTTGATTGCAGGAGCGACACTCACTGGGAGCATTGCAGTTAGGACACCCTCGAAAGAACCGCTCAATATCTTCAACGTCAAGCGCAGTCATACCGTCAGAAGACTTATAGCACTTGATCTCAAAGGCATTCACGTTCAATGAGCCTTGGTGCGTGGCGTAGCATTCACCACACTTAGGAATGAAGTCCAATTTCAGAGACTTCCAGTGCACGGCTTCAAGCAATTTTTCTGAGAGTTTTGTCATCCGCAATTGACCTTAGTTACTCTGTTGTGGAAGCAACATAGCTGCTGCTGGTGTTCACTTAGCTGGTGCTCACTTGCTGCCTTCCGCCCCGGCTTGACCTTTCGGCATTGCCTGAAATAAGAAGACCCGAATCGTCAACAGAGGATTACTGCTTCTTGCGTAGGTTCATCTTAGCGGCAAAGCGAAAACAAGATCTTTCTACGCAAACAAAAATCAAATCGTACAGCCAAAGATGCCCTCAAGCCCTTTCGCTTTCGGTAAAGAAACACGATACTTTACCGATTAGCCCGCCAACGAAAGCCCCGACTTTGTAAGTGGGTTTCGGCTTCGCTCAACCCACGAGTGACTGTTTGCTGAGCGGAGTCGAAGCACGATCACCATCCTGTCAGACTCACTATTGCCGAGTTAATCGCTGATCTTGGGCTGAAGTGACTGGACGCTCAACTAAAACGTGACTCATTAGATGCTGTCGTTGCCTTTCTCAAGTGCCCCTGATGCTTTGCTAAGAGCCGATCGCCCTCCTCTTTCCCCAAGCCCGTCCAATGCATCAACAGCGCCAGCTTTACTTTGCGATCGCTTTGTTCCAATAGCGCTCTGGCATCTTCGCGGTTTAAAGCGGTCAGGTCTTGCAAAATGCGGAGGGCGCGATCGTGCAGCTTGTTGTTTGTCACAGCAACATCTACCATACGGTTGCCGTAGACCTTACCCAACTGCACCATCACCCCGGTAGACAAAATATTAAGCGCGAGTTTGGTCGCTGTACCTGCCTTTAAGCGCGTTGATCCTGCTAGCACTTCGGGACCTACTAGCAGGCGAATATCCAAGTCCACCGCAGCGCTTACCTGTTCAGTGGGGACACAGGCGATGAAAATAGTCGTTGCGCCCTGTTGACGGGCTGCTTGCAGCGCTCCGTGGACATACGGCGTAGTGCCCCCTGCGGTAATGCCAACGACGACATCTAGCGCGGTGATGTGTCGATCGCAGATTGCCGCTGCCCCATCATCCGCCCGATCCTCCAGTCCTTCGGAACTGCGGACTAATGCTTCCGCTCCCCCAGCAAGAATGCCCTGCACCTGCTTTGGGTCAGAGCAGAATGTGGGTGGACATTCTGCTGCATCCAGTACCCCCAAGCGTCCACTCGTCCCGGCTCCAATGTAAAACAGCCGCCCGCCTTGCCGTAGTGCGTTTACCGTGCGGTCGATCGCCCGTGCTAACGGTTGCCGTGCTTGTGCGATCGCCGCGATCGCATAAGCATCTTCCCGGTTAAACAGATCAACCAACTCCAGCGTTGTCAACTGGTCTAAATTCTGGCTGTTCGGGTTTGCCTGCTCGGTCAGCAGATGCCCACGTTCGTCTAGATTTGGCATAAAGGTGAGAAGAAAGGATAGATGAGGGATAAAAGGAACGCTGCATTAAGCCTTTAGCTTTGATCACTGAGCCTTTTACAAAAGCCCTTCTAGCTTGCGGCGCATGCGCTCCAACTCCTCGTCTGACTCCGACTCGGCTGCTTCTGCTGGTGTTTCCGGCTGAGCGTCTACTTGCCAGTCTGTTGCTTCCAGATTGGTTTCGGGCGGTGCTAACAACAGACGATCAGCCGCTGTCTTCGGCACAAAGCCAGCAGGCACAAACTGCCCCTCATAGCCAGCACCCTCACAGAACGCCTCAATTTCGGCTTGTTCCATCACTTCGATCGTCGGCACTGGAAAATCCTGCGCTTCCAACAACAGTGAGTAGCGCGTCGCATCGTCTTCTTGCTCAAAGATCAGCACAAGGTTGCGATCGCCAATCTGAATCGAATGAATGCCTTCGTTTTCCGTGCCCGCGTTGAATAGTAAAACAAATACCTGCATGGCTACAGTCTTCTACTCATGATTATTCTTCCATCTTAAGGTTAGTCGCTAGTGGTCAATTGTTAGCAAAGCGACATGAGAAGGTCAGAGGCGATCGCTGTAAACGTTGTTCGCGGCTAAGAGGCAAGCAGCGGTGGAAAAAAGTAGGGGCGCACGGCTGTGCGCCCCTACTCGGCGTTTTCCGTAGGGGCGCACAGCCGTGCGCCCCTACCTACGAACAATTTGTCGGTTTTATTAAATCCACGATCCTAAGAGCGATCGCTTGCCTCTGCATTGGGGGAGGCGGAAAGCTGAATTATCCCTCACTCCGCGCTCTTCACCACTTTCACAGCAACCTTCATTATCCGTAACCATTCAGTGATAAGCTGAGCAGTGACAATTTAATAGTGACAATTTAAGTTCAAGACTGCACTCCGGTATGAAATCGTTCCCGGTATGCGATCGCTGCTTCAGATATCTCAGTTAACGAGGCTAAACCACAGAGTAGGGCGCGAGCATGGTCACCACGACAGAAAAGACACACATTGGCTACATTACGCAGATCATTGGTCCTGTTCTGGACGTTAAATTTCCCAGTGGCAAACTGCCAGCCATCTATAACGCCTTAACGATCAAAGGCACCAACGCAGCCGGACAAGACGTAGCCGTTACAGGCGAAGTGCAGCAGCTTTTGGGCGATGGTCAGGTGCGAGCCGTTGCTATGAGCACAACGGATGGGCTTGTTCGGGGTATGGAAGTGATTGATACAGGTGCGCCGATTAGCGTGCCCGTTGGTGCAGCGACCCTGGGTCGGATTTTTAACGTACTGGGTGAGCCAGTAGACAACAAAGGTCCGGTGGATTCCAGCGAAACTTCGCCAATTCACCGCGCAGCACCGAAGCTGACTGACCTGGAAACTACCCCCTCCGTCTTTGAAACTGGCATTAAGGTGATTGACCTTCTCACCCCTTACCGTCGAGGCGGCAAAATTGGTCTCTTTGGCGGCGCTGGCGTGGGCAAAACCGTCATCATGATGGAGTTGATCAATAACATTGCCACCAACCACGGCGGTGTTTCAGTGTTTGGCGGCGTGGGTGAGCGTACCCGTGAAGGTAACGACCTTTACAACGAGATGATGGAATCGGGCGTGATCAACAAGGACAATCTGAGCGAGTCGAAGATTGCCCTAGTGTACGGTCAGATGAACGAACCACCAGGAGCCAGAATGCGTGTGGGTCTGTCTGCCCTCACAATGGCTGAATATTTCCGAGACGTAAACAAGCAGGATGTGCTGCTGTTTATCGACAACATCTTTCGATTCGTACAGGCAGGGTCTGAGGTGTCGGCGCTGTTGGGACGGATGCCATCTGCCGTAGGCTATCAGCCCACTCTGGGTACAGACGTAGGCGACCTGCAAGAGCGGATTACGTCCACAACAGAAGGCTCGATTACGTCCGTGCAAGCTGTTTATGTGCCTGCGGATGACTTCACTGATCCGGCACCTGCGACCACGTTTGCTCACCTGGATGGTACGACCGTGCTTTCTCGTGGCTTGGCATCGAAAGGGATTTATCCAGCGGTTGACCCGTTGGATTCGACTTCGACCATGCTGCAACCCGCGATCGTGGGCAGTGACCACTACGACACTGCGCGAGCCGTGCAGTCCACACTTCAGCGCTATAAAGAACTACAGGACATCATCGCCATTCTGGGTTTGGATGAACTGTCTGAAGACGATCGCTTGATCGTGGCGCGTGCCCGCAAAATTGAGCGCTTTCTGTCGCAGCCATTCTTTGTGGCTGAAGTGTTCACGGGGTCTCCTGGCAAATATGTCTCCCTTGAAAAGACCATCAGCGGCTTCAAGAGAATCCTGGCGGGTGAGTTTGATGCATTACCTGAGCAAGCGTTCTACCTGGTAGGCGATATTGACGAAGCGATCGCCAAGGGCGAGAAGATGAAGGCAGACAACAAGTAAAAGAAGTGAAGAGTTAGAAGTTTTGAGTTTTGAGTTGCAAACCGCTTAAAACTCAAAACTTAAAACTTGGCACTCAAAACTAGCGGAGCATTTTATGGTCTTGACCGTTCGCGTGGTGGCACCAGACAAAACAGTCTGGGATGCAGAAGCGGAAGAAGTGATTCTTCCCAGCACGACTGGGCAACTGGGCATTCTCACGGGACATGCACCCTTGTTAACAGCCTTAGATATAGGCGTAATGCGCGTCCGGTCTGATAAAACCTGGGTGCCGATCGCCCTGCTGGGTGGGTTTGCCGAAGTCGAAAGTAATGAAGTTATCGTTCTGGTCAACTCAGCCGAACGTGGCGACACCATTGACAAAGCAAAAGCGCAAGCCGTCTTTACCGAAGCAGAAGCAAAATACAATCAGTCGTTGCAAAGCGACGATCGCTCAGAGCGCATTCAAGCAACTCAGGCATACAAACGTGCGCGTGCTAGACTCCAAGCCGCTGGTGGCACTGCTTAATGTCGTGATTATGTAGAAGGCATTGATCTTTTGAACGATTCAGAGGCGATCGCTCCTTTTCAGGGAGCGATCGCTTTTTCGTTTTGGGAAGGTGATTATAGAAGTGGAGGGCGATTGGGTCGGAGTGATTGTTAGGGCGATCGCTTAAACTGTAGGCAGCAGCAAAATTGGCACCATGACCCAATCAAACGATTTGTCTCAACGAGTTGAGCGTACTGAAAATCAGATCATCGATCTTCAACTGACTGCGAATCTCATTCTTCAAGCAATTGATAAAAACTCAACCGACATTGCACAATTAACTGAAGTCAGCAGGGTTTTGCAAGCATCTCAAATCCACACGAATGAAGCCGTTCAAGTTCTTCGGAGCACTCTTGTTTCGGTCAACGCCACAATAGAAAGGATGGATCGCCTTTTTGACTATCTGATGCGCCGCGATCATGACACGTAGCGTCCGATTAACTTGCAAGGAGCTGAAGCTTGAATCCTGACTTTCATCGGTGCCGCCATCTAGCGTTCACTGTGCCTGCTGAAGAATTTCTTCAAAGTTGCACATGCGGCAAGCGTAAGATAGTGGAGGCGTGACTGGACTTCAGCGATCGTGAAAGCAATTTCCCTTCTTGGCTCAACTGGCTCCATTGGTACTCAAACGCTCGATATTGTTGCTCAGCATCCAGACCAGTTTCGTGTCGTTGGCTTAGCCGCAGGGCGCAACGTTACCCTCCTGGCAGAGCAAATTCGTCAATTTTGTCCCGCGATCGTGGCAATCTGTGAAACCGAGATGCTGCCAGCGCTCAAAGCGGCGATCGCTGATCTCGATCCGCAGCCCACCCTACTAGCGGGTGAAGCGGGCGTGGTTGAAGTTGCTCGTTGGAGCGAGGCTGATGTGGTCGTCACGGGCATTGTGGGCTGTGCGGGGCTGCTGCCAACGATTGCTGCGATCGAAGCGGGCAAAGATATTGCGCTGGCAAACAAAGAAACGCTGATTGCTGGCGCGCCAGTGGTGCTGCCACTCGTCCAGAAACACGGCGTGAAGCTTCTGCCTGCGGATTCTGAGCATTCCGCAATCTTTCAATGTCTTCAGGGCGTACCGGAAGGTGGGCTGCGACGTATCCTCCTCACCGCCTCTGGTGGCTCCTTCCGTGATTTACCCGTCGAACAGCTAGCACACGTCACGGTTGCCGATGCCCTTAAGCATCCTAACTGGACAATGGGACGCAAGATTACGATCGATTCCGCTACCTTGATGAACAAGGGACTGGAGGTCATCGAAGCGCATTACTTGTTTGGAGTCGCCTACGACCAGATCGCGATCGTCATCCATCCCCAAAGCATTATTCATTCACTGATCGAACTTCAGGATACGTCTGTACTGGCGCAGCTAGGCTGGGCAGATATGCGCTTACCGCTCCTCTATGCACTGTCCTACCCAGAACGCCTTGCCACAAACTGGGAACCGCTCGACCTTGTAAAGATCGGCACCCTGACATTCCATGAACCCGATCACCAAAAATATCCCTGTATGCAGTTAGCCTACGCAGCCGGACGGGCTGGAGGCTGTATGCCTGCTGTGTTAAATGCTGCGAATGAGCAGGCAGTGGCGCTGTTTCTAGACGAGAAGATTCAATTTCTGGATATTCCGCGCTTTATTGAGCGAGTGTGCGATCGCTACCAAAATCACAACCGCCCCGATCCAAGCTTGGACGATATCATTGCAGCAGACCGCTGGGCAAGACAAGAGATGCTAACGGTTAGTCAACTGCCAACCCCAATGATTTCGAGCCGCTAGCGGCACCACGGCTCAATGCGCCGCTAGCTTCACTAACGCTTCTTTGACGGCGGCTGGTAGCTGGCGCATCACCTTACCCTTTTCACGATCGACCGCGACTAGCGCCACACGAGCCGTGGCAAACAGGTCTTGCCCGTCGGTTGATTGAATCTGGTAATCCCAATTCACACGGACTCCTTCCATGTCTGCCATACGGGTGCGCACAACGGCTGGCATACCCATTTGGATCGGCTGGTGATAGCGAATGGAAAGTTCAACAACAGGCAGGTCGCAGCCCAACGCCACCAGATCGGCAAACTCAATGCCAATGGAGCGCAAACACTCGACTCTGGCTTCTTCCATCCAGGCAATGTAGGAGCCATGCCAGACGATGCCTGCGTAGTCCGTATGGTGGGGTTGCGCCCTGACCGCATACTCAAACCAGTTTCCGGGAGACACCTGTAATGGCTCTTGAATGGCTCTGGTGGGGGGTAACTGACGTTGGTCTGTCTGGTCGTGCGTCATACAGTCAAATGTTCTAGAGATCCAGATTTTTGTCTTATTTTAGATCACTCTTTACCCGCTCGTTTACGTTAGTTAACCCAAGCAATTTCTTTGCGCCTAAAGATCATCAGCCCCATCACAACGGCGTTAATGAGGATAAAGCGAAGCCCTAGATCGGTCTGTCACGCAAGCTGAGAGCAAACTGACGTTCTGCAAAAGATGACAAAATGTGTCCTTCAAGTTGCCGCTAAGCGGCTGAAAAGGTCGCAAAGAATCCTTGCCATTGCTTCATGCTTGTCAACGCAACGATGAGTAACGAAGTGCGTCAGTTTACCGAATGTTAAAGGTAGAATTCTGATTACAACGAGTGATCCAAGCAACACTCTGATGAGGTTGTGAGTGCCTCACCTTCAGTCTAGCTCTGATGCTTTGACAGCGAAGCGATCGCAGTCGTGCACGCTGCCAGTCGCCCATACCTGAAGATAAGGTCTGCGTTGTTTTGAGCGGAAATTTTTAACGAAAAGCGCGAGGCAAATCCATGATCGAAAAAATTCTTCTGGCTGACTCTGGCACCGGACAGTCTGAGGAAATGTTCAAAGCTCTAGCAGAAATTCCTTCCATGCAACGAGCGTCCGTGACGGTTCTACACGTCATCCCTCCTCAGATTACTGCTGCCGAAATGGATCAGCAGCGTGAGAAAGGCAGCGACATTTTAGCGCACGCCATTCAAGCGTTAAAGCTTGACCCAGCGCGCGTCTCTGGACTGTTGCGCGAAGGCGATCCCAAAGATATTGTTTGCCGAGTCGCCGACGAGATTGATGCAGACTTAATCATCATGGGTTCTAGAGGCTTAAAGCGTCTAGTTTCCATTCTAGAAAATTCAGTTAGTCAGTATGTCTTCCAACTTTCATCCCACCCGATGCTGTTGGTGAAAGATGACATTTACATCAAAAAAATCAATCGCATCATGGTGGCGCTCGATCGATCGGCAGCCGCAAGCCAAAGCCTCAAACTAGCGCTGTTCTTGCTACGCGACCTCAAAGGTGGAGAACTGATCCTCACGCACATTGCTCCAGACCTGAGCGGCAAATCATACTGTGCCAGCGGCGAGGCATCTGAGCATGACCCAATCTTTGCAACCGCTGTGGCAGAAGCCAAAAAGCTGGGTATTGCGTATCGTTGCCTGTCGTGCGTGGGCAAACCGGCTGAGGAACTTTGCCGCTTAGCGGATGAGCTAAACATTGGCTTGCTGGTGCTAGGTTCCCCTGAACGCCGCCCCACGATCGCCAAAGGTCTGCCAGACCTCGATCGATTGTTGGGTTCATCGCTCTCTGACTATGTACGAGTTTACGCTAACTGTCCCGTTTTGTTAGCACGCACCAGTTAGAGCAACTAAAGGTTGGGTTAGGACAATGTGAAGGCACTCTCCACTGCATCCCACAGCGTTTGAAACGGCTGGCTCAAGGGTCTTGCTTCGGTCGTGCCTGAGTCATGCCTAAAACGTTGCAATCTTGGTTCAATCCGGGGACAAGCAAAGCTAGAGCATGTGACCTGTGGAGCCGCGATCGCGCTAAGACCACAAAGATCGAAACTTTTTGCATATCCTCCTTGAACCTTAAAAAAACCAGGCAACCTGAAGGGTCTGCCTGGTTTCTTGACTCGGTTGGCGCATCGCGACTAGCAAACAAGTGCGACTAGCAAACAAGTGCAAGCTAATTAGTACGTTTCCACGTGCCAGCGCCCCGCTTTCTTCAGCTCTCGCTGATACTCTTTCCATTCCCTGCCTGCTTGCGTCGCTTCTACCGAGAGAGCCGCGTCGATGCCGTCTTCCATGCCTTTTAAGCCGCAGATGTAGACGTGAGTCTTCTCTTCTTGAAGCAGCTTGAAGATCTCTTCGGCATGTTCTGCCACACGATGCTGGATGTACATTCTGCCACCTTCGGGGTTTTTCTGTTCCCGGCTAATGGCGTAGGTAACGCGGAAATGATCAGGGTATTTCGCCTGAATTTCTTCCAGTTCCTCTCTGTACAGCACGTTTGGTGTGGTTGCTACACCAAAGACTAGCCATGCCAGACCTTTGAACTGGTAGTCAGGATTGGCTGCCCGCTCATTGTCCTTAAACATGCGCCATAGGTAAGCGCGGAAGGGCGCAATACCAGTACCAGTTGCCAACATAATCACTTTGGCATCAGGGTCTTCAGGCAAGAGCATTTCTTTGCCTGTCGGTCCAGTGATCTTAATTTCGTCACCAGGCTTCAGGTGCGTAAGGTAAGTAGAGCAAACGCCATAAGTCGTTTCTTTGGTCTCAGGATGCTGATATTCAAGCTGGCGTACACAGAGAGAAACCGATTTATTGTCTACATCGTCCCCGTGCCGGGTGGATGCGATCGAATAAAGCCGTAGCTTTTCAGGCTTCCCATTTTTGTCGGTACCGGGAGGAATGATCCCGATGCTTTGACCTTCTAGATAACGCAAATCTCCTTCGGAGATGTCGAACTTGACGTGCTGGCAAATACCGATGCCGCCTTCATGGACGAGCGGCTCATTGGAAACAACTCGTCCCACAAAGGGGGCATTAGGACGATAGATATTCACGGGAATATCTGTCTTAGCCTTCGCTTGAGTCATGGGCTTCTTCTCTGCTCCTGGTTTACCCTCTTCAGTCTCTACTTCTAACGCAGTTTCTTTCTGTTCTGGGGTAACGTTCCCATTGATTTTAGAATCGGCAGTTAAAGGTTGAATGCTGACGATTTTGCCACCCAGTCGCGTGATTTGTTGCATCACATCGTTCATGCGGCTGTAAGGCACATTAATAAAGGTGCTGCCACTCTGACGAATAGGGTAGCTCGTGCGATCGGTTTGGCTATTCTGCCGCAACCCGACGACTTCATAGCGAAAGATGCGGCTACCAGATGTCGTGTTTGCAGTACCACTAGCGGCGCTTGAGTTGTACATGTTGCTCAATCTCTCCAAACCAGACCTAATTTATTGTTATTGTGCCGTATCTTGGGCTGTGGCGCATGTGTCTGCCCTAGGCGTAGCACCTACGAGACTACACTTGCTTGGCACCTACTTTCAATCACCCAAGCCTTTTCTACAGTCTTACCCAGCGTTCACTATTAAAACGACTAAAAAGTGAATCCGCCTGCATCGTTCTCCTTCTTTAGCTTACAGACTTAAGACCACAGAACAGAAGCCAAAGCCTTTGCTTCGGAGCAAGACCAATAGACTTGACTCCCGCGCGCGATCGCTGCGTCCCTCTGCAACCCAAGCGGGAAAAATCAATTTCTGCGAAGTCTTGTGATGATGATCCCGTTTTTGGTAAGATTACGTTAGCCGTAGGACTAAATACTTACTCGATTGGGTTCAGTGTCTCCCAAGGTTGAAAGTAATTTTACTTCCCTGGTGACTCTGCTTCCTGATAATCTTACGTAAGAGCCTTAATCATTCACGATCGATCGCTTACGGCATGAGTGCTTTTTGCGAGTAAGCGCGATCGTTAAGGCAGCGTTGTTGCAGCTTAACTCAAGACACCGTTAGTAGACATCTTTTCGCTTAGAGGAAACCTATGACCAGTAAGCCAGACCGCGTGGTTCTGATCGGCGTTGCCGGAGACTCCGGGTGCGGTAAATCCACCTTTCTGCGCCGACTCACCGATTTGTTTGGGGAAGATTTCGTAACGGTAATCTGCCTGGACGACTACCACAGTCTGGACCGGAAGCAGCGCAAAGAAACAGGTATCACCGCCCTCGATCCGAGAGCAAACAACTTTGATCTGATGTACGAGCAGATTAAAGCGCTGAAATATGGCGAAGCCATCAACAAGCCCATTTACAACCACGAAACGGGCATGATTGACCCGCCTGAAGGGGTTGCCCCTAATCACATTGTGGTGATTGAAGGCTTGCATCCCCTGTACGACGAACGGGTGCGCAGCTTGTTAGACTTTAGCGTCTACCTTGATATCAGTGACGAAGTGAAGATTGCCTGGAAGATTCAGCGCGATATGTCTGAGCGGGGACACACCTACGATGATGTCTTAGCAGCCATCAACGCCCGTCGTCCTGATTTCAAAGCGTATATTGATCCGCAAAAGGAATTCGCGGATGTCGTCATTCAGGTGCTGCCGACTGAGTTGATTAAAGACGACAAAGAACGGAAGGTGCTGCGCGTTCAGATGATCCAGCGCGACGGTGTGGAAGGCTTTGAGCCTGCTTACTTGTTTGACGAAGGTTCCACGATCGACTGGATTCCTTGCGGACGTAAGCTCACCTGCTCGTACCCCGGCATTCGGATGCATTACGGACCCGATACTTACTACGGTCACAGCGTCTCGGTGCTAGAAGTGGATGGGCAGTTCGACAAGCTCGAAGAAGTGGTCTACATTGAGCAACACCTCAGCAAAACCTCCGCCAAGTACGGTGGTGAACTGACCGAACTCCTGCTGCATCACCGTGAGTATCCCGGCTCTACTAACGGCACTGGTTTGTTTCAAGTCTTGACGGGCTTGAAAATGCGTGCGACCTACGAACGACTAACGGCGAAGGAAGCCAAAATCGCAGCCAGAGTGTAACGCCTGCACGGATAAGAGCAAAAAAGGGACGCATGAACGTCCCTTTTTTATTGAGCTAGTGGTGTTGAGAAAACCTCTGGAGCTACCGTGCGCGTGCCCAATCACTACTTTTCCAAAGAATAAAAAAGAGGCTACTGGCAAGCAAGGCACCCAAGTTCCATTTAATCGAATTTTTAAAGAGCGTCTGCTTCTGCGTCCTGCGGTTCTCTTCAATCTGAGACTGAACTTTGGAGCGGACAGCCGTTAACCGCGACAGAATTTCGGCTTTCACTGCCTGTGGTTCCTTGTTCGGGTCGATTGAAATACCTGATTTTGCTGCCAGGGCTTGAATGTCATTGATGCTACTTTGATTCAGTTGGCTTTCGAGCCTATTGAACTGAGAGAGCTGTTGTTCTGCCTGCCGATTGATCTGCTGGTCATTTTGGAAGTCGAGACGGGCAGTCCCAAACACACCCAGCGGGATGACCAGCAAACAGACGATCGCCAGCATCAAACAAAGCCACGACAACACCTTGAGGAGAATTTTTTCGAGCCGATTGCGATCGTAAAACTCGCCAAAAAAGACAAGCGCCATACCCAGTAACGGTACGATCACCCGCTCGACCAGGCTGCCGATGGCTTGCACTTCCCAGGCTGGATTAAAAAATTTCGGTGGATATAACACCTGGATTAGATCCATCAATGCATAGCCAAGCAGTCCGTAGCCAATCCAACGGAATCTGTGTATGGATCGATTTTCAGTCGTTGATTCAGTCATAGAGCCGGGTTTCCTTCAACACGATAGGGGCAAGTTGACAGTACACCAACGAACGGGCGCGCTCCGCAAAGCAACTGTTGCGGTTGCTTTCTTTACCCTACACGCAGGCGTTACGGTTAAAGGCTGGCATGGCATTAGGTGGGTGGAAAGTTGGGCTGCCACCAGCGGTACCAGGAGAACCAGGCAACTTCCAGGGTTTTATACGCGTTGTCTAACGTGGTTGAGTCAGCGTTCGCAGCCACAGGTATCGACATCAAAGTCCACAAACAGCGGCGATCGAGTAATGGCTGCTGCCCAAGAAGCCAGGGTAAAACACGGCTGGGTGTGAGGTCGTGAGTGCGAAGATTTTGCACAAACTGCTGTGCGGTGACGGTGCTTTCGCCACGTGGACTGATGCAAGCGCTCAGATAGGCTCGTTTTTGATACGGCAACACGCCATAAAAGCCAATTTTGGGCTGATATTTCAACACAAGACGGTTGTTGTCCTGCCGAATCGGTGTGTGCACAAACAGGAAGCGGTTCACATCGCCATCGCCCATCATGTAGCGCAACTGCACGTTGAGAGACTGCTGCTGGCGATACTCATACTGCTGACTCGCGATCGCCTCTGGAATCGGCTGTAGCGCAGCACTAGAAACGGTTTGCCAGTCGGTCAAAGGCACCGTCGCTGGCAGACGATAAACTGGCTGCGTTGTTGCCGCTTTAGGGGTCACGATCGCCTTGCCCAAAACGAACAGGGCACCACTAAACGCCAACACCAGCAGCGACAGCCGGGCGGGTTGCCACGCATTAGCCATTCGATGGGGTTCCTGCATCTGAAAGGGATGGAGATGTCCGCAGGAAGGCAAGCCAACAGAAAAGCCCAAACAGCCCCACGGCGATCGTGGCGAAAATCAGCGAACCATCACCCGTGTGCCAATACTCAAACGCACTTTTTTGTGAGAACGCCACCAGCACTGCCATCAAAGCCACTCGCGCTGCGTTGACCAAAAAGCCAATGAGGACTGCCAACGACACAGACAGCAGTTGTTGCACCACGGGCAGCGAGAACATCAGCACGAACAGCACGGAGATGTACAGCATTTGCAACATGCTACTGACCCCAGAGCAGGCTCCATAGACATCGACGCGTCCAGTGGGCAGCAGCAGCGACAGCCCATCAAGACGCACGTCAAAGCCGGTATACCAGAGCATAAACGCAGCAGCCTGAGCCGTCACTTTGGGTAAGTTGATCAAGTCCAGCCCCAGCTTGAACAGTGGGTTCAGCATCAACAGACCAAAGATGAGTAGCTCTTTCCAATATTGAGCTAGCCCACGACTACCAGACGCTAATAACCCCATTCCCAGAATCATCACAAAGGGAAAGCCTCTCAAAAAGGAACCCGATGTCGGCAACGCTGAACTGAGCAGCAGGAGACCCAACAGTAAACCGCCACCGATCGTGGTAGCAGTTGAGCCACTCTGAAGCGCTAATGTGTGTCGCCGCTCCCAAACGAAAGAACCGACCGCAAACCACAGCAGAACGTACGTTGCGAACAACTCCTCCGATAGTTCGGCATCACCGCTGCGGCTGAGCAACGTCAGATGGAGCACCATCATGGTGGTACCCGTGCCAAGCAGCCAAAAAGTCGGTTTTTGAAGGCGATTGAGTTGAAGGTGATTAAGTGAATCCATCATGAGTCTTAGCTTGATAGCCTTTCTGCGCTCAAAAGAGCCCGGCGATCGCTCCTCCATAAATTGTTGCAGCAAGTTCCCCACTCCTAAAGTCTCTGTCAACACACGGGGCAAAACCAAGCCTTCATGGAAATTTCATACTTACGTGTGTGCCATGTCGAAGCAAAGATCCAGTTGCTCAATCCCCCAGTCGTAGTGAGATGCCCAAAGTGTTAGACCAAATCTCGCCATAAACGCTATAGATGCGCCCTCACCCTAATCCCTCTCCCACAGGAGAGGGACTTCAATCCGGCTCTCTTCTCCCGAAGGGAGAAGGGCTGGGAATGAGGGCAAGCTCTGTAGCCTTTGCTAATGGATTTGGTATTAGCAGCCGGATTGCAGAGTAGACCCCATTCATTCCCAACTCAGTCAGCGCTAGCTGACCGTAAAAAGCAGCTTGATGACATCTATTGACTTGTAGTTCTATTAAAAAACGATTAAAAACATCGAATTTAAGCAGTTTATGGTGTGAAGCCTGAATCGATTGGCATTGAAACCTTGTGCGGTCGAGTCCCGCCTGTTCGATCTCTGTTCGATCTAGACGTAGCAAAGTAAGTAAAACGATCGCTCAACTTTAAATGTCGAATATATAATGACTAGCGTTGCAGCAATGATCTATAGCAATAGACGGATGGGTTAGGACGGGGTGCGGGGGTGGAACCCCTGGCTGGGGGCAACGCCCCCACACACCCTTTGATCCCCATGTCCTAAACGTTGTGACGATCGCTATACCAGAGATTTCCGCCTCCAGGATGAGCCAACTTCAGGATAAAAGCCATGAGTGAAGCTGATAGCCCAAACGATCAACCAGTGCCCACCTCAACAGAGCCATCGGAACAAGTCACTGCGGTTCATTCAGCCGACCCTGTGAGGCTGCACCCAACCCCTGATGACGGGTGGCAAACTGTTGATTTCCCTGGTGCAATCAGCGTTGATGCCTTACCACACAAGCAGACGGAAGCGTTAGGCAGCGCGATCGAGCCAGGAGTCATTCACTACAGCAACGCAGAAATCGATCTGGCGACCTATGTTGCAGCGATTCCGTTTCAACCATTTGGCACAGTAACGCAATTACAGCAGCTACAGGATGAGAATGCTGCTCTGCGCGATCACCTAGCGCAAGTGGAGCAAGACCTGGTGCAGCAAATTGAACAGCAGTTGGAAGCAGCCTGCATCCTCTCTCAGCCTGAGGCGGCAATGGATGAAGCGGTTGCATCAATACCGATGCTGGGACAGTCTAAACCCCTTCAGTCAGCGCACGATCGTCTACAGCAGCTTGTGCAGGCATTGGAGCGATCGCACGAGACCGCTCAACGCCAGCAAATTTTGGTCGAAACGCTAACTGCGCAGTTGAAAAGCAGCCAGGAGCGCATTGCCCAGCTAGAGCGGGATTGCGCTTTGACCCAACAGCATCACAACGAACAGGTGCAACAAGTGCTGCAAGCAGAGAGCGCCTGCCGAGATCTCCGGCTTCGCCTGCACCGCCAGCAGCAGCAGACGCTTCAATTCAAAGTGGCACTGGAAAAATGCCTTGAGATGCCGACCGTTTATGAAAATCAGGTCATACCTGACGATGCTCTTCCCGACGGTTCTACACCTCCAGACGCTCTGTCCGCTTTGCAGAAGCCTAAAAATCAACCCGTGAAGCCGTGGTCGCTTCCTTCACAAGCATCGCAGACTGCGGCGGATCAACTGGAGCGACCGAAACCGCTGTTCAAACTGCTAAATCAGGGTATGCAAGCGCTGGGTGACGAAACCGACTTGCTTCAAGAAAACGCTGCTTTGGTAACGGGACTGGACACGCCCTTTAATGCTGATGGTCAAGGGAACGCGACGGCTGATCCATCGGCGCTTCTCGACTCCGACGATCCGCAGTTTGTCACCCATTTGATGCAGCTCATCTTTCCTGATACCGCTGAGCGTCTAGCCTATACGACGACCGATGCCATACGGGCGCATGGATTGCACTCAGAGGCGATTGTTGATCTGAGTCCTTTTCTAGCGGTGGAGAGTGCCAGTATCGGCACGGTTCCACCTGTAGAGCCTTCCAGCCGAAAGGCAGATTTGTTAACGACATTGCCAGAAAGCGTTGGCACAGACCAGCAAGAGCCGTTTGATGGGCTGCCGTCTGATGCAAGCGCGATCGCCAACCTCTCTATCTCAACGCCGCCTAACGATCACTCTACCGATCCGCTTTGGCGTGACCTGGAAACGTTAATCGCTCCACTCCCGACTGTTGCCAGCATAAATTTAGTTGCTGCTGTAGATGCTGATACTTGTCCTGATGCCCCTGTTAATGCCGTTCAAGCCACTACAGACAGTGCAGGCATTCCACCCCTTTTTACGGCACCGCATGAAGTAACAACAGTAGTAGAAGCGCCTCCTTTGAAGGTGGCAACCGATCCAACAGCACCGCTCATCGCTTGGACATGGCGCGATCGTCTGGTCAATATGAACAAAACGCCGCAAGCGCCGATGATTGAGCGCGCTGCTGTCGAAAGCACTCCTCAAACCCCCTCAAAGCTCCTTGCCCTCAGCGCTGGAAGTCTTCAGTCCTCAATGAGGCAACATATCAATGGCTCAAGTCAGCCTGAATGCCCGTCAGCGCCGTTTTCAACCGCAGTGCCGTCTCCGATCGTCTATCCCCTGCGCTCAACCAAAAAGCTAGCGTCATTGGCGGCTGTAGACCTACCAACGTTTCCCAGACGCTAGGACGCTTTTCTGTGTTCACTAGCAAGCTTTTCTCTGTTCAGTGGAGCCGAACGGTTGCGATCGAAGGTCAATAGGATCTGGACGTACGCAAACCTCCGAGGTTTTGACCAAAATTGAATCTCATGACCAATCTTGGTGCTGAAACCTCCGAGGTTTTGGCATCCGAGGTTTTGGCAAAATACGTAAGGTCTAAGGACGATAAGCCATTAAACCGACGCGTGAGTTTGCTCCTCAATGGTTGCGGTAGAGCGAGGCTGTGCTGCCTGGGGTCGCCCAACACCATCAGTAAACAGATAGCTTTGCGCCAACAGCCATAGCCAAAAGCCGGGAAATCTTGGCTCCAGCCAGGGCTGAACTTGTCGTAAAAGTGCAGGAAACCAGCCGCGAATCAAACCGCTCACAAAAGCGCTAATGGAAAAGTCGAGGTAGCTGCCGAGCCAACGTCCAAAGTCTACCGCTCCTGCCATCTCCCAGATCCAGAGCAAAAGCTTCGGATTTTTCCAGGCGGCAGTCAGTGCCATACGATTGAATGTTAGCCAGTCAACGCGATCTTTAATGAAGGCTTCCGCGATCGCAGGGGGCTGGTCTCCCAGAATGCCAAAAAAGGTATTGAGCATCGCATTGACGCGCTCAGGCGGCAGGTTCTGCCCGGTCGGTACCATCATGCCTTTAGAAAATAACCAGGTCACTGCGACATTACTTTGGTACGCCCGAATCTGATTCAAATGCTTGGCGCTGAGCAAGTCATGCTTGAGAGCTGTATCAAGCAGATGGGTTAGCCGGGGGAGATTGCGCACGAGCGAACCGAATCCGGTGAAAATCAGCGGTGATTGCAGTGACGCGGCATCGCCTAACGCAATGAGGCGATCGAACGCCACCTGACGATCGCCTCGACCCGTCGTAAAGTGCCCTGGAATGTAGCCAAACGTGGGCTTCTTCCAGACCAGCTGATCCATGTCACAGCGACGGTACTCTGGCAGTATTGTGAAAAAGTCTTCGTACATTTCCAGCAGCGACCCCGGATTGTCAGGATGCACCTGATGGTAGTGGAACAGGTAAAAGGTTAGCTCTTCGCCATCAGCAGGAAACAGCTCCCAAATAAGCTGTCGTCCCCGTGAAATATCCCCATGACTGTTGAGCACATCCCCGTAGCGAGCGTCCCACACACCCGGTTCAAAACCGCTAGCAACTACCGCTCCAACCGTTGGGCAGACGCTATCAAACGCACGTCCCCCATTGAGCTGCCACGCGATCGGGGAGGCTGTACCCATCGCATCTACCAGCAAGCGTCCAGTCACCGATCGCGCGGCACCCGTGGGGAGATGCTTCGCTTGCACCATGACCTGAGCACGATCGACCTCAACACGGATAAATTCCGTTTCATCCCAAATCTCTCCACCGTAGCTCCGCAGTTTCTCGCCGCAAACGCGCAGCAGCTTTTCCGCATCCAGCCCGACGTTCAGCACCGTTGGCGTATGCAGCACGGGTGCTTTTGACTCCGGTGGATTATTGGCATCAAAGAACTTGTGAAACCCGTCCACATATTCTCTAGCAATCACGCTCTCAAACTCGCTGGGCGTAAACAACCCCAGGTTGATGAGGCTCTGGAACTCACTGCGCGAAATATTCCATTCCCGGTTCATTTTGCCAAACGGCAGCCGCTCCACCAGCAGCACTCGATAGCCGAGCTTCGCCATCACTGCCGCATGGATAACGCCCAGCGCACCACCGAGGTAGATTAGGTCATAGGACGGTGAGGGGTGAGGGGTGAGGGGTGAGGGGTGAGGGGTGAAGGGGTGAAGCGGTAAAGCGGTGCCAGTTGCTAGTTTTTGGTTGTTAGTTGTTAGTGATAGTTTTTCCTTGTCTCCATGCCTTTCTGACTCCTCTCCCCTCTCCCCTTTCCCCTCTCCTCCCGCAAACACCACTTGTCGAGGCTGTTTCGGATTCTCCACACCTTCACGCCAGCGCTGCTCCCACCAGTAAACGCGGGTAAGGTCATATTCGCCATTCGGCATTTTCTGGAAGTACTTTACGGTCAGCGGATACTGTTCCACAAGCGCGTCGAAGATCGATTGGCGAGAGAGGTCGATCGCGGGTGGCTGAGGATACTGATTGGGAAAGCGATCGCGTAGAGCGTGCGTCAACTCCTTCAACACGCTTTTTTCTTGGGGCGCGGGCTGCTGCGTCCAACGAAAGACTTTGAGATAGGTCGTCCGCTGCAACGACCAGACAAACATGGCAAGTGTGGCGGCTTCCACCTGCGTTTCCGGCATGTGTGCTTCTGGCGGTGTAGTTGAGGAGAACGTGAGACGAATGCCACTGCTAGCAATGACTTTTGTGCCTATTCGGGGTTTAAACTCCCGCTGTAGCCAGGTTCTGACAGCCTCTACCTCTGGGGTAGGGACTTCGAGATAAAGAACTTCCTTCATTTAGGGGAGCCAAACTTTAATGAACTACTAAGAAAGACGGGTTGAGCACGGTTGAAAATGCGTTAAACTTCAACCACAGTTTGACTTACATAAACTTTACAAGTCTCTCATAAATCTCTCAGGACGACCTGAATTCATCCCCCTGTTAGCATCCGTTATGAACTATCCTATGTCAGCGCACACCCTAGAAGGTGGACTCCGACAGAAGTTTGTCGATGAGGAGTTGATTGCCGCCGCGATCGTTGGGGTTGTAGATGTAGCCCGTTCCAATGGTCAGTCGCTCGAAGACCTGACAGCAGAGGTGCTTATGGATGATGCCCTGCTTGATTCCCGACAGCGGCAGTGGCTAAGCGAAATTATTGTCACAGCGTGGGAAACCTTACCTTGATCGGCTGAGCCTTACGAGATGACGACCATCCATACCTTAGACACACCCAGAGGCGCATTATCATCTTTTGCTGATCTTTCATGCATTTCAAACTCCAACTCGGTAGACTGGTAGCAGCATCCGCTGTCTACGAACTGCCTTGCCTACGAACTGCTTGTCTATCAAAATGTCTAGCTTCGCCTTGAACTCTAATGTATGACCTCAGTCGGAGGATTCTTCGCGTCTGGAGAGAGCGTGTTGGACCGCGCATCCTGCCGTTGTTGACCACTGTTCGCTTTATTGGGCTGCTAATCGCGGCGTTTTCCCTGTGGGGCTTTTACGAAATCGCAGAGGAAGTCCTGGAGCGGGAAACACAATCGATCGACACCCGCATCTTACTGACGATTCGCCAATGGCACACACCGCTGCTCGATCGCGTCATGGTCGTGATGACCAACATTGGCAACCCATCCGTCTTGCTCGTAGCAAGTTTGCTGCTGGCGGCTTTTCTGCTCTGGCGCAAGCAACGAGCCGAAACAGTGACGCTTGCAATTGCAGCCGTTGGCGCACTGGGGCTTAACACTGTGCTGAAAGAACTGTTTGCCCGCTCCCGTCCCGAACTGTGGCAACGCACGGTTGACGTTAACTTCTACAGTTTTCCTAGCGGTCATGCCATGATGTCTGTTGTAGTTTTTGGCATCATTGGCTATTTGTTGGCGACCCATCTGCCACGCTGGCGCATTGCGATCGCTACAGGTACCGTTCTCCTGGTGTGTGCCATTGGGTTTAGCCGCCTCTACTTCGGCGTGCATTGGCCCACCGATATTGTCGCTGGCTACTCTGCGGGCATCGTCTGGCTTGTTGCCTGCGTCCTCAGTCTGGAGATCTGGAAACGCCGCTATCAGCCTATACCAACAACGACCGAACGAGTCCTCTCAGCATCAAGTCGGAAGTAGGCAGGCGATATGAGGCGTAGGGCAGGAGGCGGAAGGTAAAAGGCAAAAGTTGATCGCTGCAAGGTGAAGGTAGTCTCAAATTAAAACGTAAAACTCTTCTATGGCTTCTGCTGTTTCGCTGCAAAACGTTTATAAAGTTTTTGACAAAGCTCCTGTCGTCAATGATCTTTCCTTTGAGCTTCAGGCAGGCGAGATGTTTGGTTTGCTAGGACCAAACGGCGCAGGTAAATCCACCACGATTCGGATGCTGACAACGCTGACCAAGCCTTCGGAGGGGCAAATTCAGGTAGCAGGCTTTGACGTGGTGCGGCAGCGATCGCAGGTCAAGCAGCAGATTGGCGTGGTGCTTCAGCAGATCAGCGTTGATAGTGATCTGTCCGTGTGGGAGAACATGGAATTCCACGGGCGGCTCCATCATATTCCCAAGCCTCAACGCCAGAAAGACATCGATCGCTGGCTAGAATACGTGGGACTGAGCGATCGTCGTGATGACCTTGCCAAAACCCTTTCGGGCGGCATGAAGCGCCGTTTGCAGATTGCTCGCGCTCTGCTGCACCAACCCGACATTTTGTTTTTAGATGAACCCACAGTTGGGCTTGATCCTCAAACCCGTCGCCGTCTCTGGGAAATGATCCGCGACCTGAACAAACAGGGCATGACCATTCTGCTTACCACTCACTACATGGATGAGGTGGAGTACCTGTGCGATCGCATTGGCATTATGGATGCTGGTAAATTGATTGAACTTGGCACGCTTCAAGCTTTCCGGCAGAAACATGGTGAAGGGTTGGTGATGAAGCAAACTGACAGTCGCTGGGATTACAAATTCTTTCCAACTGTTGACGATGCGAATACTTATCTCAACCAGCAAACCGACAAAACTGGCATGATGGTAAGACCGTCGAATCTGGAAGATATTTTTGTAGAGCTAACGGGACGAAATTTGGATTAAGGGATGGAGAAGGGATGGAGAAAGGATGAAGGATAAAAAATGGACAATAGCCCTTAGGGGTTTGCAGTTTAATAACCTACCAAACAACCAGGTTTCGACTGCGCTCAACCTTCAGTCATAGCGGGTTGAGCGTAGCCGAAACCCAAACGACTGGTAGCTTATTTTCTTGCAATCCCCTCACACCCATTAGCCAGATTATTTAATTTCAAACATTTTGCCTTTATCTTTCATCCTTTAGCCTTTCTTCTTCCCCCTTTCCTCCATGCCTCGCCTTGTCAGTAAAATCGAAGCCATTTTGTATTTGAAAGCGCAGCCACTCACGGTGGCGGAAATTGCGGAGTTTGCCGAGTGCGATCGTGAAGCGGCTGAGGAAGGCTTGATTGAACTAATCACGGAATATGCCCACCGTGACAGTGCGTTGGAAGTGACGGAAACATCTAACGGCTATACGCTACAGCTACGCGAGACGTTTCACCATCTCGTACAGACGTTAGTGCCTGCCGATTTAGGATTGGGTGCGCTGCGAACGCTAGCGGCGATCGCCCTCCGTGGTCCCATCTCGCAAACGGAGTTGGTTGAGTTGCGCGGCTCTGGCACGTATCAGCACGTTCCGGAGCTTGTCGAACTGGGTTTCGTCCGCAAACGTAGACAGTCCGATGGTCGCTCCTACTGGTTACAAGTCACAAATAAGTTTCATCAATACTTTCAAATGCACCAACTGCCGCAGGAGTTTGATCAACACATGAAGTCAAAGCCTTGAGCCATTCTGCCCGTGATTGGTAGGCTGGTTAGCGGCGCAAACCCATTGCAACGGGTTAAATGCTTGCTCGATCGAGCTTTGAGTCGTTTGAGGGGCGTTGCCCAGTGGGGCTGTGGTTAATCAGGGGTGAGTGACGCAATTAGCTGTTCAAACATCCTCTGAGGCGTAAACGATCGCTTACGCCTGCTTCTACGCACTGACCGTAATTCTTCTGATCAATGAGTAATCTTCGAGTTGTCTTACCCTAAAGGTACGGGTTGCAGTTACGGTAAGAAGTGTCAGAATAGGCGAAACGGATATCAAGCTAGCACATGGTCTTTAACCCCAACAGCGCCAATTTTCTCAATGCCGATGTTGAAGAACACGAGTCGAACGAATTGCTGAAATATCTTCAGCACCAGCCGCCTGAAATCCTTGCTCAGGTTGTTAAACTGGTAACGCCTGACGTAAAACAAATCATTTCACACAACGTACAGGGGTTGGTCGGTTTGTTGCCATCCGAAGACTTTAACGTCAAAATTACGACCGATCGTGACAATTTGGCTGGGCTGCTAGCATCGGCAATGATGACGGGCTATTTCCTTCGCCAAATGGAGCAGCGCATGGAGATGGAAGACTTGTTAGCAGGCTCTCTTTCGCTGCCCTCAGATCAGCACGATTAATCAATAGCGTTTATCCTCTAACCCGTGTTATCCCAGTCTCCCGCTCATTTCAGTCGCTTGCAAACCCCTCACAGCGGCTATCACTGGGACAGCAGCGCTCGTCGCTTCTTTGAAGGCTGGTACTACCGAGTCACGCTACCCGATTGCGGTCAAACGTTTGCCTTTATGTACTCCATTGAAGACCCGATCGGAGGGCAACCGTATAGCGGTGGAGCGGCTCAAATTCTGGGTCCCAATGACGAATACCTGTGTCGAACGTTTCCAGATGTAACGACCTTTTGGGCGCGGAAACATGCGTTGGGATTAGGTCATTGGGGGAAAAGAAGAGAGGGGAGAGGGGAGAGGGGAGAGGAGACAAAACTCAAGACTCCTGGCTCTCTGCAACCCGAACAGTTCACTGAATACATCCAGGAAGGTTACCAGGCAACGGCTACCTGGCATCAGGGCAGTTTGCGCGAGCCATCAGGTGCAGCAGCGAAATGGGAATACCAAATTCAGCCTGTGTATGGATGGGGAGATGCGAACCGTTTGCAACAATCGACGGCAGGCTGGTTGTCGTCGCTGCAAGTTTTTGAACCGGGCTGGCAGATCTTGATGGCGCACGGTCTCGCTACGGGCTGGATCGAGTGGAATAACAAGCGCTACGACTTTGAGAATGCCCCAGCCTACAGTGAAAAGAATTGGGGTGGTGCGTTTCCGCAAAAGTGGTTTTGGCTGAACTGCAATAGTTTTGAAGGAGAGCCAGATTTAGCACTTACCGCTGGTGGTGGTCGTCGAGGCGTGTTGTGGTGGATGGAATCGGTGGCGATGATTGGTATACATTATCGCGGCACGTTCTACGAGTTTGCCCCCTGGAATGCTCAGGTGCATTGGGAGATTCATCCCTGGGGTAACTGGCGCATGTGGGCAGAAACGAGTCAGTTTACGGTTGAGCTAACTGGCACGACAGATCTTCCTGGTACAGCGTTACGCGCTCCTACAGCAGACGGCTTGGTGTTTGCCTGCCGCGATACGATGCTGGGACAGATAACGCTACGGCTGCACGATCGCCAGCGCAACATGACCTTAATTCAGGCACACAGCGATCGCGGCGGACTCGAAACAGGCGGCGCACCCTGGGATGACGTTTGGAAAAGTGCTGATTGACATGAAGGCACAGTTTAAACGAGAACTGGGTCTGATCACCGCTAGCAACCATTCCAAGGAGACCGAAACAGTCCCCAACGAATCATTACTAACGGAAACCAGACCCAGTTTATGCCAGCTTCCAACAGAAAAAGGTCAACGGATTGAATTTAGCCTTTAGCCTTTAGCCTTCATCCTTTAGCCTTCATCCTTTTCACTATCGTCTACCACGCACAGGCACTTTGCTCATGTAATCGATGTCGGATGCACTGATGCGCTGAGCATAATTGCCTTTGGGCGCGATCGCGGCCGCCACAGAGATAAAGCGACGCGGATCGCCTTCGGGCAACTTGCGATCCTGGAATTTTTTGGTGTAGTACTTCTCCAGGGTAAAGCGCCAGTCGTACTGAGTGATGCCGTAGCTTTCGCGATGCTCTTCGCCGTAGCGTGGAGTCACCAGGTTGAAGGGGCGGCTTTCCATGCGCTTGCGCTGGTAGGGAAGAATATAGTCACCAAAGGCTTCGGTGTATGCTTCACTATCTAACAAGGTGTCAATGAACCCGTTAAAGCCCTTTGTGGCAATGACGATCGACCAGGCAATCTCTTCGTCCTTGTTGTAAGAATCGCGTCCCAAAAAGCGCTTGAGCACAATTTCAACGAGGCGATAGTTATTGTTGACCTCGACGACCATCCGGTAAAACCGCTCGGATTTTGCCAGTTCGCGCATGAAGTCGCGCACGGTGAGAGAGCGGTTCTTGAGGCGGCTCTCCAGCGTGGTCTGGCGGTTAAACCGAAGCGTCTCGTGCTCACTAAACACCTGACGATACGCTGCCCAAATCAGCGCTTCAATTTCTTCGTTAGAATTCGTGTCTTCCAGGCGATAGATATAAGGGGTATCTTCGTTGAGATCCGCCGCTCCAAAGCTGCGGACGCGGTGATTTTGAGTCGTTGGTTTGTAATCGAGCAAGGGCAGTGCCATGCCAGAGTCTCCCTATGTGTTAGTTGGTCAAAACAGTTTGCTAACGGCGACGCTAGCGCAGTGGGAATCCAGAGGTCGTGTTGATTGACACGGGAACGCTCTGTGATGAAGCGCTGCGGGTCATGTCTGGAATCTTGATCTTAGCAGTTTGTACGGCTGCAACTTTGTTTGGCGTGATTTTGAGCGATCGTGCCATGTCGAGAAAATTGCTCACAGCGCCCCACTTGTAGCGCTCGTTCTCTAGCTTGTCGCGCCAGTAGTCGCCATAGCGTGGTGTGACTAGATTAAATGGACGATCTTTATAGCGGCGACGCTGATACGGTACGGTGTTGTCACCGAACGCTTGCGTATATTCTCCACTGTCTAGCAGCGTATCAACAAACTGCTGCCAGCCTAATGTGGCAATTTTGATCGACCAGGCAATCTCTTCGTCTTTGTTGTAGGGCGCACGACCCAAGAGCCGCTTTAGGCTGAGTTCAACGATGCGGTAGTTTGAGTTTGTCTCTACCACCAGTTGGCGGTACACATCGGACTTCGCCAAGCCACGCACAAAATCGCGCACGCTAATCGCACGATTTTTGAGCTGTGATTCTAAAGTGACCTGACGGCTGCTTCTGAGAATCACATGTTCGCTAAACACTTGACGGTACGCTGCCCAGATCAAGGCTTCAACAGACGCTTGATCCGGCGTGTCTTCCAAACGGTAAAGGTAGGGCGTGTCTTCACCAGGCACCTCGTAGCCAGCAACACGCTGGTTCTGCGATGCAGGTTTATAGGGCAGGAGTGGAATGGTCATAAGTAATAGAGGGGATGAAAGGGCGAACTCAGTTTTCAGTTTTTAGTTTTTAGAAACACTAACAACTAAAAACCAACAACCAATCAGACTTTTGGATCGCTGAACAAGTAGCGGTAGGGCAACGCGACGGCTGTGCGGTTAACCGTGGGTCTTGCTGACTCAGCAGAACGGCTGCTTTCAGGCACTTTGATGGCACTAGACGTTGCGCGGGCAACATCGCGCTGGTAGTTAACCTGCGGTATCAGCATGGATTGCGCCATGCTCAGGAATCCGGCTGGGATTGCCTGACGAACTACCTTCTTGTCCAGTTCACCCGACTGATAGGTGCGCACCTGATAGTACGTGCGACCCGCCAGTTCCCGATCGAGCAACCGACCGCGCCAGTATTCGCTGTAGCGAGGATTCACCAGGTTAAACGGTCGTCCTTCCAAGCGGCGACGTTGATAGGGCACGATATCGTCGCCAAAGTTCTGCTGATATTCGTCACCATCCACGATGCTGTCGATAAAGCCATGCAGCCCACGAGTTGCAATGACGATCGACTGAGCAATTTGTTCATCTTTGCTGTAAGACGCGCGACCAAGAAGCCGCTTAAAGGTGATATCCACCAGACGGTAATTGGAATTGGTTTCGCCGACCAGCTCGCGGTAAACCTCTGACTTACCCAAACCTCGGATGAGTTCGCGTACCGAAATGGCTCGGTTTCGTAGCTGCGATTCGAGGAACGGCTGACGATAGCTTTCTAGAATCAGATGTTCGCTAAAAATTTGACGGTATGCTGCCCAGACGATCGCATCCACATCAGCGTCAGAGATCGCATCGCGCAGCCGATAAAGCTGGGGATCGTCTTCATCGGGCACATCATAGCCATCAACACGCTGGTTCTGCGTTTTGGGTTTCACGTCAAGCAGGGGAAGAGCCATAGTAGTTACGGGTGTAGAGGAAAAACGGAAGCGGGTGAATGCTAGGCGACCAGCAGTGGCTGACTGAGCTGTCGGAGGTGCTGTTGCGCCATACAAGCTCGTGCTTTGGTCGCTGGATCGGGGTCAGTTTGCGCCAGTGCTGCTAGACGAGTGGAAAGCTGAGAGACGTGGGACGTATCGATCGTCGTCTTCGCTAGAGCAACCGCCAAGGCTTGCAGACCGACCACGGCAGCGTACCGATTTGCCCAGTCTGGGTCACTAGAAACGAGCAGTAATGTCTCTAGTACGCGGGTTTGAGCGATCGCGCGGTCGTCCTCCGCTAACAACTGCCAGTGAAGCGAACCGATCCCTTTGATGGCAGCACGCCTGACGCTCGGCGCAAAATCATTGACAGCCGCATCAAGCAGTGACTCCAGGGCACGCGGATCGGCGATCGCTGCCAGTGCCCGAATGGCATACGCTCTAGCGCCATAGTTGTAGCCGTCAAGCTGCTCTAGCAAGGGCTGTACAGCAACCTCGCCCAACTGCACCAAGCCATTGACTGCCATGACGGCAGCACCGGGATTGTTGTAGCCCAATGCCTGAATCAACGCCGGGATACCCTCTTCCAGACGAGCGTCTGCCAGCGCACGAACCGCTGTCATCAAGCGCACGGGCGAGTCTGCTTGATCGATCGCATCAATTAAGGCTGAGAGAGAATCAGTCACGGTTAAGCGGCGAGAGGAGGTATAGCGTTCAACAGGTTGCCTTTCGAGACCTTTTGTAGAGGACGGGAGAAGTCATATTCCGTCTTCCTAAACCTCATAAAAGGCTGTCCATCAGTGTCATGATTTGCAGCGATCGCTCACCCAACGCCTCAGTCGTCTCCAAGCGCAGTTGGTGCTCTAAAAGCCCTTTGAGTGCAAAGAGCTTAAAGCTATTTTCGGCGGCAGAGGACGCGATCGCCTCAGCCGCAGGCGTATAGCCAATGGCACCAAGATCGGAGAGTGCTGTGCGGCGAAGCTGAATATCGCTACCTTGCAGCGCCTGCACCAGCCGCTCACCATACGCTGGATTTTGAGTCAACTGATACATGGCTCGCGTGGCGGCATACTGCACTCGCGCCACTGGATGCTCTACAAACGGACGAATCAGGTCGGTGGTTTCGATCGCAGCAAGTGCCCCCAGCGCTTCAATCACTGCCTCGTAAGGCTGCGTCAGATGGGGTCGTCCTGGCACAAGTTGGGCGGCTGCAACACCACCGTCTAAAAGGCGAATGAGAGCAGGAATGCAGGTGCGATCGCCCAACGATCCCAACGCTTGGGCAGCGGCTTCGCGGACATAGAAGTCATCACAGTCTAAGCAGACCATTAAGCTTGGCACTGCCCGATGATCGGCTAATTTGCCTAGCGCTCTAGCCGCATTCCGTCGCAGAGGATACCCACCCAACTCCGTGCGATCGGCTTCATCCTGCAAAGCCAGCATCAAGGCATCGACAGCGGCAGCATGATGCTCAGCGTCAGTACCCGCAGTTCCTAGAACCCTACCCAACCACCAGGCAGCATAGTAGCGAAGCCCCGTATCCTTATGACTCAGCTTCGCAATGGCTTGCTCCACAGTCCAAACATCACTGCCGGGAGGTGCAGACGGCGAAGGTTCTAGGGACGGTGCGATCGAATCAAGCATGAGACGACCACTTAGGACTTTGACTTCGTAGCCTTTTCTTTGGCATGGACAGGAGCATCAACGGTCAGTGGTTGAATGCTGACGATCTTGCCGCCCAGGCGCGTGATCCGCTGCATTTCTTCGTTCATGCGGCTGTAAGGCACCGTCACGAAAACGCTACCACTCTGACGAATGGGGTAGCTTTGTTTATCCGCTTCGTCGTTTTGCTTTAGCCCCACGACTTCATAACGGAACACGCGGCTACCAGACAGAGAGTTTGCTGCACTACCGATCGTGGTTTGACCAAACATGGATTGTAAGTCTCCTTTGAGTGAGCTAAGAATCTAAAACGGGAGTTAAGGCTGAAGTCTTAACTCTAAAGGATAAAAGAAGTCACTTAGACTTTAGACTTCAGCTTTTAGCCTTTCCTACGCTGGGTTAATGCTGACAATCCGCGCACCCGTGCGCTGAATCTGCTGCATTTTGCTTGAAAGCTGTTCATAGGGCACGAGGAAGGCAGTGCTGCTGCGACGAACACTGGGATAGCCAGAACCGCGCACTCCAGCGACTTCAATCCGATAGACGCGACCGCTTTCGCCAAAGGAACCACCCAGACATTTATTCGGTGCCACATCATCCGACGCGCTGTAGTGAGACCAACCGCTGTTGCCAGATGGTCCTAGAATGGTGGACGCGCTGTTGCGTGCCAGATTACGCGCGAGACGTGACGAGTTGCTACCAGCTTGAGCACGATCGCTATTGGCATAGCCCCGGTAGAGCTTGAAGAGGTTAGTAAAGCCAACCGTTCTGGCTCCCGTGTGAAACTGAAACCCACGGTAGTAAGGAACGACGTTTTCGCCAAAATTTTCTTGATATTCTGCCGAATCGATGTAGGAATCGATTTCAACGTCGTAGCCCTTCGCTTGATAGAGATCCAGATGTGCAATCACTTCCGACTCATCATACGGAGCGCGACCCAGCAGATGCTTGTAGTTCAGCTCAATCAGCCGCGTTTGAAAGCTGTTATAGAAAAATTTGGACTTGTATAGCTCTGATTTAGCAACCGCACGGACAAATTCGCGCACCGAGAGGCTACCATCGCGTAAAAGCGATTCAGCGCTGGTCAGACGTTCCGATGCCATGAGGTAGTCATTACCCAAGAGTTGGCGATAAACGGCACGAATGACGTTTGCAATCTCTTCTCTTGATGCATGTTGACGTAGTTCAATACGATTGGTGTCACTAAAAGCGGATGTCCCTAAACGGGATGCTGCTGTGGTAATTGCCACGTGGAGTGCTCCTTATTGTTAAAGTTGTCGGTTGCTAATGGTTAGCAAACGATTTACTAACCATTAGCAACTTCTCGCGATTTAGGCAGGTGTAATGCTGGCAATCTTGCCACCCATGCGGCTAATCTGCTGCAACTTGGTCGAAAGCTGCTCGTAGGGAACGAGAAACTCTGTGTTGCTCAATCGCACTTGAGGCGCACGTGCGGAAGCGCCCTGCACCACGCGCACTCGATAAAGCTGCTGTCGATCGCCACCAGCCGCACCAACCAGGTTGGATGCATTTCCACCAGACGAAAGGCGAACGCTAGAGGGCGGATTGATTGGAGCGGGCAGATTCTTTGCCAATTCCTGTGTGAGACGGGCGCGAGTGTTGCCGTACTGAGCACGATCGCTGTTGGCATAGCCGCGATACAGCCGAAACATGCGATTAAACCCTACAGTTCTAGCACCTGTATAAAATTCAAACCCCCGATAGTAGGGCACCACAGAGTCGCCAAAATTTGCCTGATATTCAGTCGAGTCGAGATAAGAATTGATTTCAGCTTCGTATCCCCGTGTGTTGTAGAGGTCAACGTGATCGCTGATCTCGGCTTCGTCGTAGGGAACACGACCCAATAAATGCTTATAGTTCAACTCAATGAAGCGAGTTTGAGAGTTGGATTGAAAAAATTTGCGTTGATACAGTTCTGAAAGCGCGATCGAGCGAATAAAATCTCGTACCGTCAATTGCCCTTGACGCAAAAGCGATTCAGCGCTGGTCAAACGTTCACTTGCCATCAAATGATCGTTCCCAAGCACCTGACGATAGGCTGCCCAGATCACCCCTTGCGTATCCGCTTCCGTCCGGTTAGCGCGGAGTTCCACCTGCCCTGATTCTTCAAAGGCTCGAATCCCCAAACGATCCGCTGCAATTAAGCCTGCCATAGCCCATTCCCCATAACATCTTTAAAAGTGTTCACGAAAAACGCCGTGCCATAGTCCCAGCCGTACCATAGCCCAGATAAAAGGAATGCCCGGAAAGGTAAACATTCACTGCCATCACTGCCAGCACTTGCATACCTTTCCGGGCGACACGGTCAACTAGCTGAGAGCGTTGATCGCGTAGTCGATGTAGGTGTTGGCTTCGTTGGCTGCTTGACCAGACAGACCGTGGTTCGCTTTGATGCTCTTCAGAGCTTCCACGTACCAGCTAGGAGACAGGTCGAAGGTGCGGTTGATTTCATCCAAACCAGCAATCAGGTACTCATCCATCGGTCCGGTGCCACCAGCAACGAGGCTGTAGGTCACCATACGCAGGTAGTAGCCGATGTCACGAGCACACTTGGACTTACCACGGGAATCCGCAGCAAAGTTAGCGCCCTGAGTTTGGGTGGTGTATGGGAACTTTTGGTACACCGCGTTAGCAGCACCGTCAATGAGCTTCTGAGCGTTGTTGGTCAACGCACGTGCGGCTTCCAAGCTGGCAGCAGCGCGCTCAAAGCGACCGTTAACAGCTTGTAATTCGGTGTTGCCAAGGAAACGACCTTGGGTATCAGCAGCAGCGATCGCTTCGGTAATCGGGGTCTTCATGATTTAGGTATCTCCCTTTGATGTGTCTTGCAAAGAATCGGAAAGAAGTATGTAACCGTGAGTGAAGATGCCGTAACAGCACCAGCACACGTATCAGAGGAATTAGCCGACAGCCGCAGCCGCGCGATCGAAGTAGCCAGAAACCTCAGATGAAAGAGCGCTACAGTCGCCTTTGGTGATACCGTTGGTGTCGTTCACCATCGCGAGTGCGGCTTCTTTCATTTTGCCAACGCCAGACGCAACAGAGCCACCGGGAACGCCAAGCGCCTGGTAGGTTTCGCGTAGACCGTTCAAGCAACGATCGTCGAGGACGCTGGAGTCACCAGCCAAAGTGGCGTAGGTCACATAGCGCAAGATGATTTCCATGTCGCGCAGGCAAGCAGCCATCCGACGGTTGGTGTAAGCGTTACCACCGGGTTGGATCAGTTGAGGCTGCTCTTCAAACAAAGAGCGAGCGGCGTTAGCCACGATCGTGGACGCATTGCTGGTGATCCGGTTTACGGTGTCCAGACGCTTGTTGCCATCTTTGACCATGTTGGACAAAGCATCAAGCTGAGAACCGCTCAGAAATTCACCCTTGGCATCAGCCTGAGAAACAACCTTGGCGAATGCATCTAGCATGGATTTACTCTCCTAAGTAACTTGGTTGAGTTCGATTTCGATGGAGCTGGCGATCCAGTTGGGTCAGCTAGCTGAAGAGACAGTCTGAAGGGGCATAAACAAACCAGTGGCAAGACATCAACTCAAGTCGCTCACAATGCTGCTGACCCCAGTGAGTAGGAAAGCAAACATTAAAGAAATCTGAGAAAATTTCATATTTGTATGAGAGACTCGAAAACTCGATAAATCAGTGCTTTAGTTATGCTTTGCCTGGTGTTTACCCCTTCAGGTTCCCTTTATACAACGCTACTGGGTACATTACTTATTACAAGTTGTTGCGAGTTCTGAAGTGCCAAGCAAATGGCAATCAAACCGTTGCCAAGGAGGAGTTTCAGCGCTTCATCTGCAACGATTTTGGAAATACTTCGTTACATTTAGCCAGAGATGTTTACGCGCATCTTCGCTGAAATAGTCATTAGGCTTTTTTAAGGTTTGCTGCAAAGCCGGACACATTCGATACTTTTGCTTCTCAGCAACTCAAGGGCAGATGCAACCGCGAAACGCTTTGTTTGTATCTTTTTGTAACGATCGTATCGCCTCAAGTTCTTGAAATTGTTGCAGCATTGCGTCGGCGCAACGTTTCAACCAGAGTTGTGAAGTTTGCGGGTATGGGTGCAATGACGGCGATCGTCGTGCCCAACACGGGATGTTCCAACTGTAGTCGCCAGGCGTGAAGTGCTTGCCCCGTCAGCTTGACCCCGATCGCTCGTCCGGCACCATAGACCGTATCGCCCACGATCGGATGTCCCATCCTGGCACTGTGCACGCGAATTTGGTGTGTCCGTCCAGTTTCAAGCGCAAACTGTATCAAGGTGTAGTTACCCATCCGCTCTCTGACTTGCCAATGGGTCACAGCACGGCGACCGCCTTTCTCTTCAGGGATGATCGCCATCTTTTTGCGATCGATTAAATGGCGACCAATCGGCAGGTCTATCGTGCCGCTGACAGCAGCAGGCGCACCGTAAATGACTGCCAGGTAATCGCGTCGCGCTGTTTTTGCCTTTAGTTGTGCTTGCAAATGCTGGTGCGCCTGATCAGTCTTAGCAACCGCGATCGCGCCGCTGGTGTCCTTGTCCAACCGATGTACAATCCCCGGTCGCTGTACGCCGCCAATACCCGCTAGCTTGTCGCAGTGTGCCAGCAGCGCATTGACCAGCGTACCGCCTTCATGCCCTGGAGCCGGATGTACCACCAGTCCCACTGGCTTGTTGATAATCAGTAGATGATCATCTTCATAGAGGATCTCCAGGGGAATCGCTTCTGCCTGAAGAGCGAGCGGTTTGGCATCAGGAATGGTGATGTGAATGCGATCGCCCACCTGTACCATCAGTTTCTTAGAGGTGCAAACCTGTCCATTCACCTCTACCTGCCCTTGTTCAACGAGCTTCTGAGCACGCGATCGCGAGATAGCAGGCAGTGCTTCAGAAAGGTATCGATCGAGACGTTCGTGTAGCCCCTCAGCAGCACTTAACGCTTCAATCTGTAATTCAATGTGTGAGGACAATGGCTAACCTTACTTGGAACGCTTAATTTCGATTGTTTCAATCAGCAGACCGACATGATTTGAGCTTTGCTGCTGTTCATGTGCTGAAACGGTTGCAGCGATCGTTTACTCTAACCCTAACGCATCCGCCAACAGCCCTAAAACGGCTCATGTTAGACTGCGAGCAACGTTATTTACCAATGCTAGGTAATTGCGATGACTATTCAGCATCCACAAGCGCCTGTTCCTGCCACTCAGCTTTACGATCGCGACTTTTACCTTTGGTTACAGGAAACTGCACAATTGCTGCGGAACGGTGACTTTGATAGACTTGACATCGAAAATTTGGTCGAAGAAATTGAGAGCATGGGCAGGAGTAACAAACACGCTGTCGAAAGCAACCTTGAAGTTGTTTTGATGCACCTGCTGAAATATAAATACCAGCCCGAACGACGCTCTAATAGTTGGCGCTTCACGATTTTTGAGCATCGCGATCGCCTGAGCAAAGAGTTTCGTAGCAGCCCAAGCTTACGTCCTTACCTGATGAGTGTGTTTGAGGAATGCTATCGCAATGCCCGAAAAAAAGCTTCCATTGAAACTGGCTCCCTCATTACAACGTTCCCTCCCGACTCACCTTTTACTTCAGAGCAGACGCTAAATGAGGACTATTTGCCGGAGTAGCTTTCGGATGCGATCGACGCAGGACGGCAACCCGATAGAAGATCGTGCAGGTTGACGACCGAACCAATCACCGCGATCGCGGGAGCTTCAAAGTTTACGGCTTCTACCTGCTGCACGATCGTCCCCAATGACCCGATCAACGCTTCCTGTTCGGGTCGTGTGCCCCAACGGACGAGCGCAACCAGTGTATTCGCGCTCAAGCCCGCAAGCTGAAGCTGTTCGGTAATGTACGGCAGGTTGTGAATGCCCATGTAAACGACGATCGTTTCGGAGCCTTGCGCGATCGCCTGCCAGTTCACTGCCGGACGGTACTTTCCCGCGCCCTCATGCCCTGTAACAAAGGTCACTGAAGAACTATACGAACGGTGCGTCAGCGGAATGCCAGCATACGCCGGAGCCGCAATGCCTGACGTAATACCCGGCACCACTTCTACTGCAATGCCCGCCTTTACCAGATCTTCCATCTCCTCACCGCCGCGCCCAAACATAAAGGGATCGCCGCCTTTCAGCCGCACCACGATCGCTGCCTCTCTCGCCTTCTCCATCAGCAGTTGCGTAATGTCCGTCTGCATCAGCGAGTGCTTGCCCCGACGCTTACCCGCATTAATTTGCTCTGCCCCTGGAGTAATCATCGCCAGCACTTGCGGACTCACCAGCGCATCGTAAACCACAACATCGGCGCATTCCAGCAGCGTCTTACCCTTCAGCGTCATCAACCCTGGATCGCCAGGACCCGCGCCGACTAGATAGACTTTGCCTGTGTGTTGCATAGGGAAGGAGTGAGGGGAGCGGCATGAGGTGTAAAGACGATTATTGAGTTAATTTTGACTACTGGCTACTGACCGTCACCTTCATCCTGTGCCAAATCTACCAGTAGATCTGTTAGTTCTGAACTTGCTGAGAGTGGGGGTGCGAGGTGTAGTTTGAGTGTGGGGAATTGCTGGGCAAAGGTTTCGACGGTTTGGGCGATCGCGTCGGTAATCCCGCCTGCAAACAGGAAGTAAGGCAGAATCCCCACACTCCGAATGCCAAGCTGTGACAGTTCTAGCAAACGGGACTCAAGACTAGGCGATACAGACCAGTAAGCGGACATCGCACCTAAGCGCTCTGCCAGATCTTCTACAGGTTTATTGGCATTGGAGCGGCGGCTTCCGTGAGCCAGCAAGATCCACGCTTCGACGGGTTGCGTTGCCATACACTCGGTTACTAACCGATGCAACCCTGGATGAGAGCCGATCACGGGACGGAGGTCAAGCTCGATCGCCTCTCCTAATGCCTGTTGTGCCAGCGCGATCTCGTGTGGAATATCTTCCATCACATGCACACCGGGCAGCAAAAAAAGCGGCAGGATGGCAAGTTTACGTGGCTTGGCGCTACCAGGGCTTTCTAGGGCGAAGGATGACATTAACGTGTCACTAAACTGCTCAATTTGTTGATGCAGAGGCAGAGGGCGACATTCTAGGTAGGCGGTGCTTACTAGCGGTTGCTCACGCTCAGTTGTCACGCTTGGACGAGGAGGCGATGCAAAAGCTTCTGCGGTAGCGTCTTTGACGATCGCGCTATCCATTGCAGCCGTTGCTAAAGACTCCAAGCCAGCGTGTCGGATTTTTTGAGCAAAGCGTTCAGCGAGTGCCTCCATTGCCGCTTGAGGACGTAGATCGCGGCTACCGTGAGCAAGGAGTAAATAAGCAGATGGGTAAGGCAAGAGACAAAAGGGTTCGCTAGTTTTTTCATACGCTACTTACATTCTATCGTTAGCCACAGATGTGATTGAGCTGTAAACCCAACACACGCCGTTAGGCATCAGCTTGCCGATCGCGCAACGATGCCTTTAAGGCTGCCAAACGAGTATTGAACTCCGCCTCTGAAAGGCGCTGGACATTCTTCCCTGGCTCAAAACAATCGGCGAGGTATTGCATGTCGCGCTCAAGCTTTCCCGTTGCCAGATTAGCAATCAGCACATCCATGCCGCCATTGGGCGTGGCGACGACTTTGACGGGGCGATCGTCGATCGCAAAATACCAGGGAAAGCCAGAAGCTTGAGCCATACTCTTCTCTAAGAAACACTGGATTGGTGTACTGCTAAATTTTTAGCTTAAATTGGGTAAAAGCCGTCGTTAAAGTTGGGTACTCTGTGGCAATGAAAACGTCTAACGTGAAAAAGAAGCTCATCCTCATTGCGGCTGGACTGGGCGTGCTGTCGGCTGGGACAGCGATCGGCTACTGGCAGCATAGCCAGCGCGAATGGTGCGTACAGTTTACCTCTAGTGCTGGGCAAGAAGTCACCTATAGTCGCGGCTGCCTCAATCGCCAACGCTATAAGAAATGGACGCTGACAGCATTGCGAACTGAAATTTAAGCCAATTTTCCAACTGATGTGCCCTCATCCCTAGATTCAGCAGCGCCCAGCAGGATTCTGCTCAGAAATCGCCTCAATCACCGATCGAAAATAGTTGCAGAGGTGTGGTCTTTGTCAGCGGCGGTGCTGTTTGTTCGTAAGACAGTTGTTCCTCAAGCCACTGGATTTCGCGCTGCAAGTCTGCGCCGCAATACGCCCAAAGCTTAGTGTCGTAAGGGTCAGACGAAAGTGGCTGCATTTCACGGTTTCCCAGGCGGAGTTGGCAAACCATCAGGCGGTATTGGAGTAGTTTGATGCGCTCTGCTGATTCTAAATCGCTGAAAAAGAGAAATTTGATCAGGAAGCGAGAGCGAGCGTTTACCCAGCTTTCGTGAGGATATGCCAACATCTGTTGTCGCCAGAGCTTTTGACCTTCGGGCGTGATGCTGTAAATTTTGCGCTGCGAACCGCTCTCGCCCGCTGCCTCAGTGAGTACAGCGATCGCCCCTCGCTTTTCTAGACGCTTGAGCAGGGGGTAAATGGTGCCGTAATTGACACTGACGCAACTACTCATAAAGAGTTCAAGCTGTTGCTTGAGGCGATAGCCGTGCAAGGGTTCGCGTTGCAGTAGACCGAGAGCGGCTAATTCGAGCATTTATATCAATCCGATATGCTAAACCGTTGTGTTTTTTTTTCTATTTTATCTATGATTCGTTCTATGCTTCGTGTTCTATGTATATTTTTCCCCTTGGGGATCATGCTTTCTGCCTGAAGTCTGCCTGATGTGTGATGCGTGAAGACTAAGCCCCCACTATGGTGAGCACGCGACCGTTAGAAACCCTGTAGCAATGGAGTCTCTGAGGTTGAACCTGCGATTTGGTTATGGACGACATCGCGCTAAACAGCATTGTGGGATCGCCCAGAGCCTTGTTTTTGATAAGGCTAGGGTGCCGATGAGATTACCGGATCGGTTCACTCATTGGCATCTGGGCTGGAGTCCTGGGAGATGGATGCAATTATTATTTGGGCATAGCATGGCAATGAAAGGAACGTTATTGGCAAAGCAACTCGTTCTATCAGCGTTAGCGCTGAGTTTACTGGGGTCTTGCAGCAAGGGTGAACAGACGGCAAATGCGAACAAGCCGCCACCGACAAAAGTTAAAGTTGTCGCGATCGAATCAGCCACCGTGAACGATAGCGCTGAATATGTGGCAAACCTGGTATCGCGGCGATCGGTCAGCCTGAAGCCGCGTGTGGAAGGGCAGGTGACACAAATTTCGGTGAAGGCGGGCGATACCGTCGCTGCTGGCACACCTATTTTGTTGATTGATCCCCGGAAGCAAGAGGCGACGGTGGGTAGCGCTGTTGCGACAGTGGAATCGTCGATCGCCAACAGCGCTAATGCTAGAGCCACTCTCAAAAGCTACGAAGCTGATTTGCTGCAAAAGCAAGCAGACTTAAAGCTGAAGCAGGCACAGTATCAGCGTTACACCACTTTATATAGTCAAGGGGCAGTCACTAAAGATGCCCTGGATCAGTTTGCCAATAACCTGGCAGCCGCACAGGCGCAAGTGGGTGTTTCAAAGGCACAAATTCAAGCGCAAAAGTCGGTGATTGCCAGCAACGATCGTATTGTGCAGCAAAACCAGGCAAGCACTCAAGAGCAGGCGGTCGAGCTTCAGTTTTACAACATTACAGCTCCGTTTGAAGGCGCAGTTGGTGATATTCCAGTCAAGGTTGGGGATTTTATTGATACGTCAACGCCAATGGTGACGATTACCCAAAACAATCCACTGGAGGTCAATCTCTCGATTCCGGTCGATCGCGCCCCCGACGTGAAGCAAGGCACAACGGTTGAGCTGCTTGACGCGCAGGGGAAAGTGGTGGGCACGAGTCAGGTGTTTTTTATTGCCTCTGCGGTTAACAGTACCGATCAGTCGGTGCTGATTAAAGCGCTGTACAACAACTCTGCCAACAAGCTGCGAGCCGCGCAATTTGTTCGCGCACGCGTGATTTGGAGCAAGCGTCCTGGCATTTTGATCCCGACCGTCGCCGTTTCTCGCGTGGCGGGGCAAACGTTTGTCTTTGTCGCGCAACCGGGCGAACAGCCCGACAAGCTGGTTGCTAAACAACGGCTGGTGAAGCTTGGCAATATTGAGGGCAACACCTATCAGGTGCTGAATGGGTTGAAGCCGGGAGAAAAAATTGTCACGTCAGGGCTGCTGAGTCTCAGAGACAACGCTGAAATTGCCCCAGAGTCATAGGGTTGCGCTGCCTTGTACAGAGGTAAGGTGTTTGTGCCGCCTGAGCGCCATGCCTGATGTCGATCGCCAAGTACCCTGTCGCCGCCTCCATACACTTTTCCTGGTAACTGTATGTTTGCCGATTTTTTCATTAAACGACCGATTTTTGCTATCGTCTGCTCGCTACTCATTATCCTGGTGGGCGCAATTTCGATCCCAACGCTGGCGATCGCGCAGTATCCCGAAATCAGCCCAACCCAGATTAGCGTGACCTCAAACTACGCTGGCGCGACGGCTGAAACCGTTGAAAACGCTGTCACCACCATTTTGGAGCGGCAAATCAACGGGGTAGAGGGCGCAAAATACATCACCTCCAGCAGCAGTAACGATGGCACAAGCACTATCACCGTCACTTTTGATGCAGCGCGGGACAAAGATATTGCCGCTGTAGACGTGCAAAATCGTATCGCTGTAGCAGAACCCCAACTGCCTGATGCCGTCAGAAATACTGGGGTCAGCGTTACAAAGCGATCGAGCAATATTTTGCTGGCGATCGGCTTTTACGCTCAGGGCGGTGAGTATGACAACACCTTCATGAGCAACTACGCCGACCTCTACATTGTGGATGCGCTCAAGCGATTAAAAGGGGTTGGCGATGTCACTATTTTTGGTGAACGGAAGTACTCCATGCGGCTCTGGATTGATCCGAACAAGCTAGCCAGTCGTAGCTTGACCGCTCAGGATGTGGTGACAGCGCTCCAGAGTCAGAATATTCAGGTGGGTGCAGGCACGATCGGTCAGCAGCCATCTCCTGCCGATCAACGCTACCAGATTGACCTCCAAGCCGTCAGTCGTCTGACCAGTGTGCCTGAGTTTGAAAATCTGGTGGTGAAGACAGGGACAGGCGGTAATCTCGTGCGACTCAAGGACGTGGGGCGCGTTGAACTGGGCGCACAAAACTACGGTTCCTTTCTGCGCTATCGCGGTAATGACGCAGTTGGGATCGGCATCTACCAGCTTCCAGGCAGTAATGCTTTGACCGTTGCTGAAGAAGTGAAGGCAGAACTGGCAAAACTGAAAGCAACGTTCCCACCAGGGTTGAATTACCAAGTCGCGCTGGATACGACCCTCTATGTCGATGCCTCGCTCAAAGAAGTGATCAAAACCTTGTTTGAGGCGATCGTCCTGGTCATTATTGTGATTTTCTTCTTCCTGCAAGACTGGCGTACCACATTGATCCCGGCAATCACAATCCCGGTTTCGCTCATTGGGACGTTTGCGTTTATTAAGCTTTTCGGCTTTTCGATCAACTCGCTGTCGTTGTTCGGGCTGACGCTGGCAACCGGGCTGGTGGTGGATGATGGCATCATTGTGGTGGAGAACATTGTTCGGCTGATCCAGGATGAGGGCATGAGTCCGCGCGAAGCAACGTCTCAGGGGATGCGGGAGTTGTTTGGTGCCGTCATTGCCACATCGCTGGTACTCATTGCAGTGTTTGTGCCCGTTGCCTTTTTCCCTGGCACTACAGGGCAGCTTTACAAGCAGTTTGCACTGACGATCGCCTTCTCAATCGCGATCTCCACGTTTAATGCGCTAACGTTAACGCCTGCGCTGTCAGCCCTATTGCTGCGGCAAGGTGAACCCAAGCGCAACTGGCTGTTCGATCGGTTTAACTGGGCGATCGACAAAACGCGCAGCGGCTACGAGCGATCGCTGCAACAGCTAGTCAGGGCGCGCTTCATCGTGTTGGGTGTGTTTGCCCTGCTCCTGGTGGGCACAGGCGTACTGTATACGCGCGTACCCACTGCCTTTTTGCCTGACGAAGATCAGGGCTATTTCATCACGCTGATCCAGGGTCCTGATGGGGTGTCGCTCAACTACACAGGCGATGTCATGAACCGCGTCGAGCAAGAAATCCTCAAAATTCCCGACGTGGTGGGCACCTTCTCGGTCGGCGGCTTCAGCTTTAGCGGTAACACTGCCAACCAGGGGATTATTTTTACCGCCCTCAAACCCTGGGAGGAGCGTAAAAAGGAAGGGCAGTCTGCCCAAGCCATTTTAGGCAACCTACGAGGCACACTGAGCGGCATTACCGACGCTCGCATTATTCCAGTGAATCCTCCCGCCATTCAGGGTTTGGGCACGGTTGGCGGCTTCCAGTTTGAGCTGCAAGACCGTCAAACGGGTGGTGAGTTAGATCCATTAGTGCAAACGATGGGTCAAATCGTTGGGCAGGCGGCCCAGACTCCTGGTTTGCTGCAAGTGTATAGCACTTACTCCGCCAGCACACCGCAGCTAAAAGTGGAGGTCGATCGCAATAAGGCAGAAGCGCTGGGCGTACCTGTTGATCAGGTATTCAACACGCTGCAAACGCTGCTGGGTTCGCAGTATGTCAACGACTTCAACCTCGATCGCCGTACCTATCGGGTCTATGTGCAGGCAGACAAGCAGTTCCGCGCCAACCCTGGCAATATAGGACAACTTCAGGTGCGATCGACCAGTGGTCAAATGATTCCGCTCAGTAGCCTTGTCACGCTGACACCGACCGTTGGCGCACAAACCATCAATCATTACAACCTGTTTCGATCGATTGAAATTACGGGTGGACCTGCTCCTGGCTTTAGCTCTGGGCAAGCTCTCAAGTCAATGCAAGACATCGCCGCGAAGATTCTGGCACCCACGCAAGGCTACGAATGGTCGGGCACCTCTGCTGAAGAACTATCCTCTGGCGGGCAGGCACCGATCATCTTTGGGTTGGGTATTGTCATTGTTTTCCTGGTGTTAGCAGCGCAGTACGAGAGTTTCATTGACCCAATGATTATTTTGCTGACGGTACCATTAGCCATCCTGGGTGCCTTGCTGGCGTTGACATTACGTGGACTCTCGAACGATGTCTACTCGCAAATTGGTCTAGTCATGCTGATCGGGTTATCCAGTAAAAACGCCATTCTGATTGTGGAGTTTGCGAACCAACTGCGGGAACAGGGACTTTCGATCGCTAAGGCAGCCGTCGAATCCGCCCAAGAACGGCTACGACCCATTTTGATGACCTCATTCTCGTTCATTCTAGGCTTGCTGCCACTGGTCTTTGCGGCGGGTGCGGGGGCGGGCAGTCGCCGATCGCTCGGTACGGCTGTTGCAGGCGGAATGCTGGTTTCCACGATTCTTAGCCTGTTTGTGGTGCCTATTCTCTACATCATCATCGTGTCGTTAGAAGAACGGTTTAAACCGCGCAAGGGCGATCGTGAGGGCAATCATCATGGCAAGACCGGCGGACCGAATGGCAAGAAAGGGGAAGACCAGCTTCAGCCGCGATCAGAAGTGAGTGCATCTGCCGCATCAGAAAACGGCTGATCGGCACTGAGACTGGCTGGCAGCCCTTTGAACCCCTAAGGACTGTTCATCCATACTTTAGGGTTGCCATAGCAGAAGGCTAGTCGAAACGCGGTTGTTTCAGGCAATAAGAGTGGATGACCCCTCTGTAGTCATGCTCTCGGAAGCCGCTTTGATGGCTAGATCTTGTTCTAAAGCTGGTCAAGCCGTTGAGAGAGCATTACTATCAGGTTGGAGTGATTGCACGCTTAGGAACAAAAATTTAATAACCTCGGCGTTTTCCGTAGGGGCGCACAGCCGTGCGCCCCTACCTACGAACAATTTGTCGGTTTTATTTAATCCACGATCCTTAGCCGATCGCTGTCGTTCAGTTTATTGGGTTATCCTCATGTCAGAAAGCGCAGACAGTAGCAAGGAAAAGGATCAATTCTTCTACCCAACGGCAAGCTACCGGGGTGAGTTTACGCCAGAACATTTAACGTTCAACGCAAACTTACAGGAGTTTGCCCAACGGGTCTCCATCATTTGTGGTCTGGAAACAGGCGGCAAAGTGCCTCCAGGCGATGCCTATAAAGAGATTAAGAAGCTTTGGAAGCAGCTTAAAGAATCGAAGCAAGCCTTACTCGAACAAACCGAGCGGCAAAGACCAGAATTACCAGATGATGACGACTAGGCTAAACCTGGAAGTAGTCCTTGACGATTTGCAGGATAAGCGCCGCAGATTGTCCATCGCCAAACGGATTGACCGCCATTGCCATTGCCTGGTAAGCGCTGCGATCGCCCAAAAGCCTTCCTGCGGCTTCTGCAATCTGGTCAGGGTTAGTGCCCACGAGTTTGGCAGTGCCTGCTGTCACAGCTTCTGGGCGCTCAGTGGTCTCTCGCAGCACCAAAACGGGTTTACCTAAGCTCGGTGCTTCTTCTTGTAAGCCACCAGAATCGGTGAGCAGTAAATAGCAACGCTGAATCGCACCAACCAGCTCTGCGTAATCCAACGGTTCGGTGAGAAATACCCTGGGATGATCGCCTAACAGCCTTTGTAACGGTTCGCGCACTACCGGATTTCGATGCAGTGGTAAGAGTAGGGCTGTGTCAGGGAAGCGATCGAGAATCTTCAGAAAACCTTGGGCAATCCCTTGCAATGGCTCGCCCCAGTTCTCACGCCGATGCACCGTTGACAGCAAGACGCGGTATTTCTCCCATGCCAGATGGGGAATGTCGCAGGGTGGCTGCTGTGCGGCCGTCTTCAGGAGGGCATCAATCACGGTATTGCCCGTTTGATGAATGTTGCCGAGTACACCCGATCGCTCCAAATGCTCGACTGAGACTGCCGTTGGTGCAAAATGCAGTTGCGTAATCTGGGAGACAAGACGGCGATTTGCCTCTTCAGGAAACGGGTTGTAAAGGTCATCGGTGCGTAAACCAGCCTCAACGTGCCCTACAGGAATTTTTTGGTAGAACGCCGCTAAAGCAGCCGCAAATGCTGTTGTCGTATCTCCCTGCACTAAAACCAGCTTGGGCTGAAGCGTTTGAAAGAGCGCTTCTAAGCCTCGCAAACTCAAGCAGGTAATGTCACTCAAACTTTGACCTGGCTGCATAATCGCGAGGTCGTGATCAGCCGTCAAATGGAATAATGCCATGACTTGATCCACCATTTCCCGATGTTGTCCCGTCAGAATCACTTGAGTGTCAAACGTGGGGCAAGCCTTGAATGCCTGAATCACTGGAGCCAGCTTAATTGCCTCTGGGCGTGTCCCCAAAATAATGCTTACTGGAATGGGAGTCTTCTGCATCGGGCTTTCGTGTGTGACGTGAGCAAGAGCGCTGGGTGAAACCTGTGGCAAAATCATCGCATTCTAAAGTCATCTCATTCTACAGATTTGAACCCTGACTCATGGGCTAATTTTCTGCAAACTGCTATCCAGCAGACCTTCTGCTTCATGCACAAGGTTCAGTGGTGCCAGCAAGATGCTTTGTGCTCAAAAGCGAGCGCTCAAGGGTTACCGAGGTTTAACTTTACCAAACCAGCGGTACGGCAGCAACGCAATAAAAAACCCGGTTTTAACCGGGTTAGTGAAGGCGAAACGATCGCTACTCGTTCTCAATTAACTTACTTGTGCAAATTAAAAGCCGAGTGTCATACGCTTTCTTACCTAGACAGAATGGGAATCTGAAAGTAGTTAATCGCTACCGCCTTCGCTTGCTTATCCTTCGACATCGCAGGTGAGTGGGCAAGCGGCATAGGTTGACGTGTGGCTGGGGTCTGCTTCACCGTGGAGCCAACGTAGCCAATGCACGTCTTGTGGATCGACACCCTTCGCAGTCAGGATGGCAGCGCCCAGCATGATGCCCAGAAGATTAAAGCCAATGATGCTGGTAGCAACGACTAAGACAGCGCTAATCGGTAGGACTGCTTGCAAAACAACTGCAAGTAAAGAGCCGATCGTCACCATCAGCATGATCAGTGGAAAGCCAATGACGAGCAGACAAACTGTCAGTGCAAAGACCCAAATCAAGAAACCTTTGATTGCCAAAAGGTAGTAGACATTCTTAAAGCTTTGACTCTGAGATAACGTCATGCCCGTGCCTCCTAAAATAAAAGTTGATTGTTTTAATTGCAATGCTTTCTAGCGATCCCCACACGTGGGATTGAAGTTCTCACAGTATAGAGATATCACCTACGTTAGATGAGTCTCTGTAGGTTAAATTTACAGTTTTTGGTAATTGTTCATGATCTTTCAGACGCTATAAGCCTCTGTCAACAGCAATTCTGCTGCCAGTTTGAACGTGAAAGCCTTGCTGAGAAAGACTATTAGGTTTGTTGAAATGGCAGAGAGCTTTGTAAAGTTTTCCACTTGAATGAAAGCTAGAATTTCTACAAAATTATGCTTAATCTTTCTTATCAATTCTCGCTGCCGATCTCATAAAGTCTTTGAGTGCTTGAATGCTTGGCTGGGTCAACAACCTCGCTCATCAGTCAAGCCACATTGCTAATAAGAATGATGCCTAAAAGCTGTACCGCTCACGCGAGTCGATCGCCTGCAAATGAAGCAGAACAACGCTCAGTCTGATGGCATGGAAGCTCAGTTTCACGCGTATAGCGACAATGAAAAACTCTCACTTTTGGCTATCACAGTCTGACAGCGACAGTCATTAAGCTAACGATCGTTGGGTTTGAGAGCAGCGCATGAGCTACGACTACGACTTATTGGTGATCGGTGCCGGTCCAGGAGGACTAGCGGCAGCAAAACGAGCAGCGCAGTATGGTGTCACTGTCGCGATCGCTGAACAGGCACAATTAGGTGGAGGCTGCGTCAACCGTGGCTGTATTCCCAAAAAACTGATGGTTTACGCGGCGGCTTTTGCGCGGCTAAACCAGGACGCGATCGCCTATGGCTGGAGCGGTGGTGAGCAGCAGTTTGACTGGCAACGTTTTGTCGCTGCTAGAGATCAAGAAGTTGAGCGGTTGCAGCAGGTACAGGTGCAGGCGTTAGCAAAGGCAGGAGTGGCGTTCATTCACGATCGCGCTCACTTTGTTGATCCGCACACAGTAGCAGTCGGCAACCGCACCATCACCGCCGCTAAAATTTTGCTGGCGGTGGGCGGTAAGCCAGTCAAGCCTGAGCTTCAAGGCATTGAGCACGCGCTTACGTCCGATGACTTGTTTAGCCTGAGTGCTCTGCCGCAAAAAATTGCCATTTTGGGCGGTGGTTACATTGGCGTTGAGTTTGCCAGCATTCTGCGCGGCTTTGGCTGTGACGTTACACTCATGAATCACGAGACTTGCATTCTTTCAGGCTTTGATACTGATCTAGCGGCAGCAGTGCAGCATGGCTTGGTCGAGCGCGGTGTTCAGATTCTATGCAACACAACCATCAGCGCGATCGCACCTGTACCTGAAGGGTTTCGCGTCTCGTTAGAAGGCGATTGTCCAAAAACATTGACGGTCGATGTCGTGCTTGCCGCAACCGGTCGCGTTCCTCAACTGGACGGGCTGAACCTGGACAAGGCAGGCGTTGAAGCAGGTAAAAAAGCGATCGCAGTTGATGACGACAGCCGCACCAATCAACCTCATATTTTTGCGATCGGGGATTGTACCAATCGTCTTCAACTCACGCCCGTTGCCAGAGCTGAGGGCAAGGCGTTCGCCGATACTGCGTTTGGCAAGCACGCCAAAAGCTTGCACTATGACTACGTGCCATCAGCCGTTTGCAGCGATCCAGAAGCCGCCTCTGTCGGCATGAGTGAAGTCAAGGCACGCGAACAGTACGGTGATGTGGTGCGTTGCTACCAAACTGAGTTCCAACCGTTGTTTTACAGCCTGACCGATCGTGCTGCCAAAAGCTTGATCAAATTGGTGGTGGACAACGCCACCGATCGCGTTTTAGGCGTGCATATGGTTGGCGATCACGCGGCAGAAATTGTGCAAAGTCTCGCGGTTTCCATGCCTATGGGACTAACCAAACGAGCATTGGATCAGGCGATCGGCATTCATCCGTCTTCAGCGGAAGAGCTTTTCGCTCTAGAGTAGCCTGCGTATGACTCCGGCACAGTTTTCCTCTTTCCAAAGTGTCAACTGTTGAACACCAACAATCTCCCATCCGGTTGATGCCCCAGTAGGAGCAAATCTGGTGAACTAGGTGTAGAAACTGAATGGGAGCTACAACAATGCGAAAGCTGAACATTGGCTTAACTGAAGAGCAACGCGCTGGTGTCTGTGCACTGCTGAACAAAGACCTGGCTGATGCCAACCTGCTGTTGATCAAAACCAAGAAATACCACTGGGATGTAACTGGACCTGAATTCCGCTCCCTACACCAGATTTGGGAAGAGCAGTACGAGATTTTGAACGAGACGATTGATGCTATTGCTGAGCGTGTCCGCGCCCTGGGCAATTATCCTCTCGGTACCGCAGAAGGGTTTCTGAAGTATGGCTCGATCAGTGAGCATAGCGGTGCAGTGCCACCGTCCTACGAAATGGTTTCTAATTTGGTGAACGATCACGAGCAAACCATTCGCAACCTGCGTGAGCACATCGACCAGTGTTCGGAAGAGTTCCACGACGAAGGTACGGCTGACTTTCTGACAGGTCTGATGGAAGGACACGAAGAAATGGCATGGATGCTGCGTTCCTTTATCGAAGGTAAAGCCGTAGAGCCTGATAATCAGCAGCCTCCTGCCAATGTGAAATTTCCAGTTGGTGCTGCGAAGTAGAAGCTCTGGTTAATCAACCTGAAGCTCTTAATGATACGTTCCGAGCCTCTCTTGCTCCAGTCTTTCTCCGTAAGGACAGACTGTTGAAGAAGGGAGGTTCGTTTGTGCGGGAAAAGCGCTTAGGAACAAGAATTTAATCACCTCGGCGTTTTCCGTAGGGGCGCACAGCCGTGCGCCCCTACCTACGAACTGCTTAGTAGCCCAACTGCTCTTTTGCCTGCTGACGTAGAACACGAGCACCTTCGGCTTTGGGTTGGATTTGCAGAGCCTTATCCAAAGCGGCAATGGCTTGATCAAAGCGCCCCAGATTCCAGAGTGCGGCTCCTTTTGTGCTCCAGGCTTCGGCAGAGTTCCGATCGAGCGCGATCGCTTCGTCTAGTGCATCGATCGCTTCCGATGACCGCCCAAATTCTTGAAGTGTCATACCTCGATCGACCCAGGCATCAGCTAACGTTGGCTTCAAAGCAGTGGCTTGCTCAAAGAGTTTAAGCGCCTCCAGCGATCGCTCCTGCTGCTTGAGTGCTTTTCCTTGACTCCATAGCGCTTCAGCATAATCGGGGTTCAAGGCAAGAGCATCGTTACACGACACGATCGCCTGATCTGGTCGCTTTAGTCCTGTGAGCGACTCGCAGCGTCCCCAGTGAGCTTTTGCTGTTTTGGGTTTCAGCTTGATTATCTTGTCATAGCTGGCTACTGCTGCTGCATATTGCCGCTGTTCGCGCTGGCGGTTTGCCTGGTTCAAAAGCGTGGCGGCTTCCTGCTCAGGTGTTAGTGGCTTAGGACTGGCGATGGGCGAGGGCTTGGGAGTCGAGTATGGAATGGCGCTCAAGGGTGCAGTCGGCTGGCTGATACGCAAGAGGGGACTGACTTTGAAACTCAAGAGTGCCATGCCTGTTACAGCGGTCAGAAGTGCCCATCGTTGAAGCGCTGGTTTTTGAAACGCAACCGCTAGCCACTTGCCTGGAAAGTTTTTTGGGGCTGCATCTACAGGTGCTGCTTCCCGCAGGAAAGACTCGGAGGCGGTATGACCAGATAATGTTAGCGTTTCCTCTTTGGGATCGGTAGGGACGAAATCATAGGTAGCACTGGGCTGCTTCAGCGTCATCGAAATCTGCGGTTGAGTCGAGTCGAGCAGCACAGTCGAGGCTAAATCATCGTCTAGCGATCGCGCACCATCGCCTGCTAGATCTGGTGCAATGCTGCGGAGCGCTTCTAACGCCTCCACCGCAGTAGGGTAACGATCGCGGAAGTCATAACACACCATGCGATCGAGAATGGTTGCCAATTCAACGCTGACGTTTGGGGTGTGGATGCGCCAGTCAAGCTCACTGGTTTGAGCATCTTCGCCCAGTTCTCGTGGCAGCACGCCTGTAAGTGCCTGAATGCCCGCTAAACCAACTGCGTAGATATCGCTACTGAAGCGCGGTTTACCTGCAAGCTGCTCGTTGGGAATATAGCCCTGAGTGCCAATGGAAACCGTTGAGTCAGCCATGTCAGTATTGGGGTCAGCCGCTTCGACACTGACACGCTTCACGGCACCAAAGTCAATCAGCACCAGTTTGCTATCGCGACGACGACGCATCAGGTTAGATGGCTTGACATCGCGGTGAATCACATTTTGCTGATGGACAAAAACCAGCACCTCAAGAATATCTTTAAGCAGTGCAACCACTCGCTCTTCTTCCCACGGCTCTCCTTTGATAATTTGCCGAGTCATGGGTTCGCCTTCGACAAACTCCTGAACCAGATAAAACTCCTGATTCTCCTCAAAATGGGCGAACAGCGCTGGAATTTGGTCGTGGTTGCCCAGTTGGTAAAGGACTCTCGCTTCCGTGTTAAACAGCCGACGCGCTGTTTGCAGACTTTTGGGCTCGTTTGTCTTGGCTAACAGCCGTTTGACCACGCAGCGAGGGCAATCTGGCAGATGAAGGTCTTGCGCTAGAAACGTTTGCCCAAACCCACCAACGCCTAATTGACTGATGAGTTTGTAACGTTTGCCCACAACAGCGGTGGGAGTGTCCTGTTGAAGTTGATGAGTCATTGTTTAGCCAAGCGACTCCAGGTGCACCTAACATTGAGGCAGCCGAACATTCTTCATTTTTCCGCTTGTAGCCGCAATATCAGGATGCCCTAGAGAGGTTCCTATTGATTTTAATCATAAAGACTCAATGCCAAATCTGTGACTAGACTGGTACTGCGAACGCGGTTGCGATCGCTCAAAGCCCGCTCTAGAAAACAATTGGCAGAAGGCATAAAGCCAATCGCATGTTCTGAGGCAACATAATGTAGAACCCTGCCAAGGCATTAGTCAACGACACTCACTCGTCTCCACTCCTCACTCCTGCGTCCGTTTGATCGGTTGGTGTGTCGATCAAAGAACAGCGTTCAATGTCGCTCAACTGATTAAAAAGCAGGACGCGATCGAGCTTCTAGTGTATTTGCTAAGGGCACGACTGGCAAATTTTGAACTAAAGACTGTAGTTTTATGCAACGCCAACAACATTTAACTGCAAGGCGCTTCCCGAGTGCGATCGGTTCATTCTAATCATGACATGGTGATGAACTATACATCACTGGGCACAAATACACTTGCAAATTGTACAGTGACTAATTAAATGTCGTCGAGACAAATTGTTGTCGTCAGGCGCTTCTCTCGCTATATCAGGGCTTTCGAGAGCTTGTGAGGGCTAAAAGATGCTTTAGAGCCGTCGGCAAAGATGACAGATTAGCTGTCGTCTTTTGAAAAAGTGACGGATTAAGTGTTGCTTTCTGAAAGGCTTGGAGATCGGGGTAAGACAAATTAAATGTCGTCTTTCCGCTGCTTGGCAGGTGAGGGTAAGATCAACCTGAAAGGGGGTTAAAAGCTTTCGTGGTAAGCCTTTGAAACGTTCTGTGAGCAAAGATTGTGGTTAGAGTGACCTTAGATTGGTTCGATCGCAACCGTCACTGCCGCTCAATGCCTTCCAATCGCTATGACTTTTTGTCTGTTGAGTGAATGATCTGCCGCTTTCTTCAATTGCTCGATCTGCCCCTCTAATTCCTTTGCTTTCGCCTGGTTTCCCAGGAAGATGAAACCAATTCTTGCTTGGGTCAGGCATTGAAGTGTTTGCTGTGGGTCGCCGAGGGTCACGTAAACTTTGCTTAAGCCATAGTAAGCCAGCGTCCACTCTTCAAGATCCTCTGGCGTTTGTACCTGAGCGATCGCCTTTGTATAAGCTTCCCCTGCCAGCCGCAGCAAGCCGGTTTGCCAGTAAAGGTCTCCCAGGGTGCGAGACAAAAGGGGAGACTGCTTGCCTTGCTTAAGCTGAGCCTGTAGCGTTTCGATCGCGTCAGCGCTAAGGCTATAGGTTTGATAGTTGTCCTGGGACAAGCCATACGCTGCGATCGCTGCTGAAGGCAAACTGTAGTCTCCGTAGTAGGAAGCCAGCATGAGGGCGGTTGCCTCATCGTTGGGATTAGCTTGCAGCAGTTTGGACGTGATTGCCTGGACGGCAGCGGCTTCGGCTGGACGCAACACTCTAAAGTCGAGCGCTTTGACCGGAGTGCCGTCGGGTGTTTTGTCTGCCTGAGACGAACGTCCGCTGTCGGTTGTGACTACCAGCGAGTAGGCAACACCAGGTTCCAGGGGTTTGCCTGCATAGGTGATTTGAGTATCTTTTGTTTGCGTTGCCCATTGGGTGCCGCTAGCACCGATAACCTCAACCGTATACTGGCTGGCACTAGGAACCGGGTTCCATTGCAACAGAGGCTTGGCATTGAGTAACAGGGTGTGGCGGGGTGTAATGAGATAGGGAATTGAGGAATCCAATCCCCCGGCTGTATCAGAGTCCTGGTTGCCCCTGGAAGCGTCAGTTTTCCAGACGGGACACACTTTACCCAAGCCAGTGACGGCTTTCACCGATCGCTGTAACCCGTTGGGGCAAAGAATGCTGACCTGCACCCCTTTGTCTGGAGAAATTAAATCCCCGCGATTGAGTTCGGTGCCCTGACGAGCAAACAGGGTTTGAGGCGGACGGTCTCGTTGGACGCGCACTTTGCCTTGACCCGTAAGGCGCTGTACTCTGGCAGAACGGGGGAGATTGGCTGGGGCAGATTGGGCGAGGGTGAGCGGTGTTATCAGGAGGAAGATCGCCATCACCATGACCATCAGACCCAGGATGGTGAGCGATCGCCTACTCTGTTGTAACCGCTTGAGTTTCACTAGGGAGCCTCCAGCCTGGTCAGGCGTTGTTGGGCAGTGGTCATCCACTCGTCTTCTTCGGGAACCGTGGCCGTGCCGTACTGGACGCAAAATTTCCAGTCGGGCAGGGCTTTTTTCTGGGCGGGTAAGGTTTTTTTGGGATTGCCCTCCGCTTCGATCGCCTGTGCCATTAAGCAATGGGCAGCGGCAATTTTTTCATCCGGTAATTTGGCGGACTCTCCAAGTTTGATGGCATCGCCTAACCAGGTTTCGGCATCGGTGAAGTTTTTCTGCTTCAACCGTGCCCAGCCCATGTTTTTCATCAAGGCAAATTTTGTTTCGGGGGTTAGTGAGGCTTGCTCATCCGAGAGGGGCTTTTGCAGGAGTGAAATGGCGGTTGAGTAGTCCTGTTTGAGGATACTGAGCCGTGCAAGATTATTGACGGCATCGGGCTTGGTGGCGATCGCATACTGATACTGCGTGCGAGCGTCATCGTGCTTTTGCAGGTCTTCGTAGAGTCTGCCCAACCAGAAGTGAGCCGTGGTGTTATCAGCATCCAGTTCCAGTGCTCGTTTGTAGTGGGCTTCGGCACTACCCCAATCGCCTTTGTGGTAGTTTTCCAGTCCCCGATCGGTGTACCAGATGGAGATTTGAGGCAAAGACTGTCGCAGACCAAACAACCCTAAGAGCAATAGGAAAGCAAATCCAGCGCCTAACGCTTGCCAGTACGGCTCTGGCACCTTGACGGCTTTGAGCGTTTGCTTGCCTGCGGTCTGTCCGGCTTTGGTGAGTGCGCCACCCGCTGCTAAGAGCGTCAAGATGCTTTGCACGCTGACCGCGATCGCGCCTGCGGTATCGGGCCCGCCTTTGAGGAAACGAGTGGAAATATCGCCCACCAGTCCTAAGGAAATGGTGAGAAAGGTGATGGAGAGAGCCGTCCAGAGCCAATCGAGTTGTGTCAAGCCTTGTTTGGGTGCTGCCAAAAACCACCACCAGGCGGTTTCTTTGGGGCTGAAGCTGGCGCGCCAATCGGTTGACTGGGTGAAGGGGGCGATCGCGCTTGCCTGTGCTCTCAATTGTTGATCCAGTTCGCTGATGGTTTGCAGAACGGCACCGTCTGCTTCTGGGGTGTCTGCCAGCGCTGTCTGTATGCCATCTCTGGAGTTGAGGACTGCCAGCACGATCGCGGCTGAAACGGGACGATCGGCGTTGTCCAGGGCGGCGATCGCGTCCTGGTAGCGTTGGATAGCGTCGTTAAGTGGCAGGGTCATAGTGCCATCATCCTACAACCCGTTGCCGATGAGAATAAACGGTGCCCAGTAGTAGTGATGGCTGGGATTTCTGGTAATTGCAGTGTTTGAGCCATTCTGCACGGGAAACTTAAAGCTGTCAGTGCGAGTTTGTTTTGAGACGCTCCCTCCCTCTCGAATCATGGCCATCTGTGCCTGCCGTAAAGCTTCCACTGGTGCGAGTTGATTTCCCTGCAATCGGGTGTAAAATCCACTCATCAGGTCGCTGGTACTGGCATCGCTGATTTCCCATAGCGTTGCAATTGATGCTCTTGCCTGTGCCTGCTGCAACTGGTAGCCAAAGCCGATGATCTCAATCCCATTGCCCAACTTATCTCCTAATGCGGTTTGGCAAGCACTCAAAACCACAAGGGCAACATGGGGCAGCTTCCAATCTTTAATTTCTCGAAGCGAGATGTATTCGTTGTTGTTGAGCAGGATAAAAGAATCTTCTGGTGCGCCATTAACCAGTTTGCCGTGAGTGGCAAGATGCAAGATGTCATAACCGTTGATGCGCTCAGAAGTCATCGCGGTACGATTGAAATCCTTGCCGATTAATTTAGTGGTGTTGGGAAACTGCCTGGTAAGGTTTTCAACCTCTGGCAAGGCAAACGGAATGGCACTAAACAAGAAACTTTGACCGTTGACTTTAACATTGCCATTCGAGTCGGTAAATGCCCCCGCCAGAATCCGGGGTGGTTGAGATGTCCGTTGATCGAGCTTGGTCAGGCTGAGGGCGGTAATATAGTTGATCTGGTATTTCTCGACTAGCCATTGTTGTCCGTCATAAAGAGCCGCCAGAGGGACATAACGCATCTGCCCGTCAGGAGCGTAGATGAGAGTTTTGATCTTTGCTTGTTTGAGATCTGCTGCAACTGGTTGGATGAGCCAGTTGTAGAGTTGGTTTGCCGGTTGCCGGATGTCCTGGGAATCCTTCTGCTGAATCGCTGACCGAAAGGACTGGATGGTTTGCTCCAGCTTCGTTTGGTCGATGAGTATGGTGCGATGGATGGGGGGGGGCATTGTGGGTAAAGAGAACCAGTTCAATGCGGTCTTTGAGGATCAGGGGATAGAGCAGGGCTGAATCATTACCCAGGCGTTGCAGTCGGGTTTGCAGATCGGTATAAGCTGCCAGTTTGAGATTCTGGTCTTTAGCAGTCTGGCGCAGTTGTTGTACCAGAGTAGTGACAGTCGCACTACTCTGGTATTGATTCAGGTCTGATGGTTGTGGGGCATCCAAAACTTTGAGAATATACTGCTCTTCTCGCAGCATTTCAATTCCCTGTGCCGTGCGTTCATTCCCTTTTACATCCTTGAAGAAGTCCTGAAGCTCCTGCACTTTGAGCAAATCCAATACTTGTAGCGCTTCAATGATTCGATTCTGTTGAAATAGGAGATCAGCAAGACGACGGTACATTGGGGCATTGTCGCGAACGCTAGCTTCATCACCCCAACGACTGAATGCGCGATCGAAATCAGAGGGCTTAAATTCACTCTGTTCCCATTGATGTCGGTATTCACGAGACGACTGACGATTAGATTCAAGAATATTGACGGCTCGTTTATAAAAAACAATGGCGAGTTCGGGTTGATTTTGCTGTTGGAGAGCATAACCAATGCCGCTAAAAGGAGCTATTCTTGAATAACCCGAGTAATCCTTACTTTCAAGAGAAATTCTATTTAAAACTTTCAAATGCTTCTGGTGATACTCGATAGCTTTAGCATATTCACCCTGAGCTGCATACATCCTCCCCAATCCGTCTAGCGCAGATCCCTCTTCGCTTAAACCCATCAGAACATCGTTTTTACCGGATGAGCTTTGAAATTTACGAGGAAGTGTTAGCGCCTGCTCGTAATACATAGTAGCTTTAGCATACTCTTGGAGGGTAGAGTAACAACTTCCTAAAGAAAACAACGCACTTATCTCAGTTTTTTGATCTTGAAGTTTACGGGCAGTTGCTAACTTCTGCTCGTAATCCTTGATCTCTCTACGACAGTACTCTTCGTAATTCCCTTGAGCAAGACTTAGATAGTCTACTATATTTTTTTCAGTTTCTCTATCTTCGAGTTCACGAGCGATTACTAAAGCTTGTTCGAAATATTGATTTACTCTGGCACTACTATTGTCAGCAGAGACCAAGCCAAGTATGCTTGCAAACCTTACCAATACACCCAGTTCCTCACGTCGATCTTTGAGTGCGCGATAGATGGCTAGTGCTTGCTGGCTAGACTGATACGCGGCTTCAAACTCACCTTTGAACAGTTGTTCGAGGGCTTGAGTATCCAATCGCTCTGCTTCTTCCTTACCCTGTTTTGCTTCAGTACTTCTTTGGGCTATGACTAAAACCTGCCGAGCAGAATTTTCTATTTCAGAGTTCTTTAATTCTTTTGCAATGGCTACAGCCTGCTGAATGAGTTCAAGGGCTTGTGCACCATTCCCCAATTCAAGGATTGCTTTACCTAAACCGATTAAAGATCGAGCTTCTCCAGTTCGATCGCTAATCTGTCGGTAATATTTGAGGCTCTCCCGGCTTTGCGCTGATAAGACAACCTTATATCAAACTATCACTGGGTTTCAGCCGTCGATCGGGCGGCATTTTGTAGCCTTTCATACGATTTCAACCACAGATCCGGAAGAGCCATATTTGACAGACTTTTCTAAAGACTGTTTGGCATCTCTATACTCGTTATTTTGGAGATGTTGATTTCCTTGCTGCAAGAGGCGGTCTGCTTCGGCTTTGCGGTCTGGGTTGGTCTGTGCTGCCGCAGGATGAGGGTTGAAAAACACCGGGAACGGGACTGCCGTAATCAACAGCAGCGCAACCGTGAGGGTATGCAAGCGAGTCAGACGAAGTAGCATCAGGGTTCCGACCAGGGAAGGGGGACTGTAGTCTGGTACATTCTTTCACTAAAGCAAATCTACACCCTTTAAGAAGCAGTTTCCGGTCATAACCAGATAAAGATGGCGCTCAAAGCTTCGTACATTCACGTCCAGCACTCATCAACAAGACTCAAAGACTCACGGACAAGGCTCAGACACTCGTGAACGAGGCTCAACTATTCGTGAACGAGGCTCCAACACTCGTCGATGAGATACAAAGACTCGCAGACGAGACTCCAACACTCGTGAACGAGATTCAACCACTCATGAACGAGACTCCAACACTCGCTGAGGAGGATCAACCACTCACGAACGAGACTCAAAGACTCACAAACGAGACTCCAATGGCTTTAGACCGCCGAATTTTCCAACCATTCGGCGGTCTGGGTCGTTACCGATGCCCATCAACCCTCAACCGTGCCCTTCCACCCTGGAGTGATGACTGCTGTGAGGGCAACAGCCACAGAGTCTTGCAGTCATTTGCAGCGGGCGATCGCACCGCCAATTCTAGAAGCAATATCATGAGAGAGAAACGCATCCAGCAGAAGGGGAACGCAATGGCGATCAACGGCTGCTGCGAAACTCCAGGCTGAGCGCCTTACACCAGTCATACTCTCTGAGCAGAAACCCCCATGAGCCAGACCCAAGCAGACTCGCTCCAACTCAAAGCCCAACTGCTTGCCGAAATTGCCGCTTTACCCAGCGATCGCATGGGCAAAGTGCTGGACTTCGTGCGATCGTTGCACACAGATTCCTCCATCCCATCGGCTCAAGCCTTCCTGTCCCATCTGAAAACCATTGGCACCTGGTCAGGTAACGATCTCCAAGACTGTTTAGAGGCTGTTCAAAACTCACGTGGCGAGGCTCACTTTGACTCCGAACCGAATCCGTTTGAGTCATGATGCTCCTCGACACCAACCACTGTAGCTATGCCATCCTTGGCAATATACAAGTTCTCGATCGCCTTGCCAGTCTGGGCGATGAACCCATCACAACCTGCACTATCGTCAAGGGCGAACTCATCGACATGGCGGCGCGATCGCAACAACGACAGGCAAATCTTGCCCTCATCCAACGCTTCTTAGCGGGGCTGTATCTTTATCCGATTGATGAAACCACGGCTGAAATTTATGGCAATCTGAAAGCTGCCGTGTTCGATCGCTATGCCTCAAAGGACAAAGCACAGCGTCGTAAAACCAGCATCACTCAGTTAGGTATCGGCGAAAATGATCTCTGGATTGCCGCCATTACCCTCCAGCATCAACTGACCTTAGTGACCGCCGATAAGGACTTCCAGCGCATTCAAGCAGTGCAGTTATTTCAGCTTGAATCCTGGGTCTGAACCTCTCATGGTTCGCTGTTAAGCTTTTTCCACACGCTCAACCGCTATCGCGCCTGCCAATCATCGCACCGCCCATCCTGGAGGCAATATTATGAGAGAGAAACGCATTCAGCAGGAGGGGAACGCAATGGCGATCGCCACCAAACCCATGACCCTTGAAGACTACCTCAATTACGACGATGGCACAGACACCCGCTATGAACTAGTTGATGGAACCCTAATTGCCATGCCACCAGAGAGCAACCTGAATAATCGAATTGCCTCGTTTCTATTCGCTTGTTTTCTGCAAATCGGCATTCCCTACTATTGCTTGAGTATCGGTACACAAATTGCTGTGAGCGGGAAACGAGCAACTGCAAGGCAGCCTGATCTCATGGTGCTGTCGGAAGAGGCTGCCAATGCTTTAGAAGGAGCGAAGCAATCCTTAATCACCCACGAGATGCCGCCGCCATTGCTGGTAGTGGAAGTGGTGAGTCCGCAACAAGAGAACCGCAACTATCGCTACAAACGCACCGAATATGCGGGACGGCACATTTCAGAGTATTGGATCGTAGACCCGATCGCGCAAAAAGTCACTGTACTGGAATGGGTCGATGGCTTGTACGAAGACCGTGCCTATCAGGGGAGCGAGGCGATCGTCTCTTCTGCCTTTCCAGACTTCAAGCTGACCGCAGAGCAAATTTTAAGTGCAGGTCGTTAGGTCACAATCTCAAAGGCGATCGATAGTGCTGCCATCTGACGCGTATCCACCAACCGCACATCGGCAGCGGGTCGCTTACTGCCGCGAGTGCCTGCATCCAGGTCATCCAGCAGTTGCCCTACAGCGTCGATCGCTGCCTGTCCTCGCTGCGTTTCCCGCTGTTGCGTGCGGATGGCATTAAGAGCTTGCAATGCCTTCTCCAGCGAGACGGTACTGGCAACTATCAGAATCTCTGCTATACCCAACGGCGGCGTTAGTTCAATCCCATCTTGAGCGGGAAGCACAATTTCCTGATTAGCGGCTAATTGTTGTTCGGCTGGATAAGGTAGCACGGTGCCATCCGGGTTAAAGAACACTATTCCGATATAGAGCGGCTGCGCTTCCTGGTTTCGCACCACCAACTGAAACGTCTGCCCCACCTTCAGCCGCGAGAGGGGTTGCACAGCCGTTGCTGGCAAACGTTGGATCATTTGCAGCGGTTGCCCCCCGCCCCGCACCGTGAACGATTGCGCCAGGATTTCCCTGGAGTTTGCCACGCGCATCGCCACATTTACCTTCAAGCGCGAGGACTGGGTATTTAGCATCAGCTTTAGGATGCGCGCTGCCAGCAACAAACTGAACTGGGCTTGCAGTCGCTTGATTGCCGCTGTTACAGTCTCTCCAACTGCCCCAGGCGAGTCTGGTAGCGGATCGAAACCGGGCGAAAACAATCCGACCTGACCATCCTTGCGTCCCAGGATGTAGTGCACTTCCTGCTGCAACAGCGGCAGGGCTTCGATACGGGGGATCGCTTGTAGAAGCTGTTTCGCAGTCTCAATGTCCGGTGCCAGGGAGCGATCGAGTCCAATCCGCAGCGTCACATTCTTGGGAATAGCGCGAATCTGTTCCTGCAAAACCGCACCGCGATCGCCCCAACTCTTTGCCCCATTAGCGTTGCGCCTTGAGCAATTCCTCAGCTTTCCTCGCCCAGGTCTCTGCATAGACTCCAAAATTTGCAGTTCTTGGAGAAAACTTCTGCACCTTGTCGCCTTGTCGATTGACTGATAGTGCAGAGGAATTAAGGGCAACAATTACCGCAGAGCCATCTTGAAAAATAGCGAACATCGGTCCACCGGAAGCACCTGCCATCATGTCGCAATCATGAGAAACGGTGCCCAGTTGTGATCCAAACCCGCGAATGCTACAACCGTTGTGAACTCCAGCCGTTTCGGATGGCTTGTCTTCTGGGAAATCTCTGGAATAGCCTGCCAGAATAATCTCACCTTTAATGCTATCTAAATCGGCGAGATCGGCAACAGCAAAACCCAACCAACCGTAGGTTTCACCCAGGGGGCGATCGAGCACGAGAAAAGCCCAATCGTTACCGCGATCGCGCTGGGGGTCAGTGGTGCCAGTCACAACTTTAATCGCAAACGCTTCAGCCGGTGCTTCACCATTGATCAGGTTAGGGCGAAAGCGAATTTTGTTGGTCGTAATCTGTTTGGTTTTCTCATCCAACACGCAATGAGCATTGGTGACGACTAAGTTTTTGCCAATGAGAGTGCCGGTGCAAATCTTCATTGTTTTCTGATCGATGGGAACCTCAATCCGTCCGATCGCCGACCAGGGATATTTGGCTGAGTTCATCGGAATGCGATCGTCTTTGCCAAACACGTTGCGTCCCCCTTCAAAAGGAAAGTTTGATTGTTCCAGTTTTGCGGGAATAAAACCTGCGGTAGTTTTGGGAAATTGCCGAGTTTTGGTCGAGG
>Ga0335397_10000095_pt1 | contig 95407 bp, 81 predicted proteins | sample MAT04_FD_205740 | JGI IMG/M metagenome (GOLD analysis project Ga0335397, IMG submission 205740) | Freshwater microbial communities from Lake Fryxell liftoff mats and glacier meltwater in Antarctica - MAT-04 (spades assembly) (version 2) ...
AACTCTTGCGGGCAAGATGCCCGCGGTCCCAGGGAAAGACCTCATTCCGCCACCATTTCTTAGGCAGTCCTGGGAGCGAGGCGCCTCGCCAGCCCGTGGGCCGCCACATTTCCTGAAACTGCGCTAGGGTGAGTCGGAGAGGGATTTCTTGATCAGGCCAATCAGGCCGTCGAGAGTGAACGGTTTCTCCAGGAACTTCGCACCGTCTGGCAGCGTAATGGGCTGTTCGGGCGTTCCACCGGTGAATCCGGACATGAACACAACGGGCACGCCAGGATAAGTCGCACTGATATCGGTAGCGAGTTCCACACCAGAACGGCCAGGCATACGGACATCGGTCAGCACCAGCGCAAATCGATCGGGTCCGGCCCGGAACACTTCAAGAGCCTGTTTTGCGCTCGTTGCCACGCTGACGGAAAATCCCGCATGCATCAAGGCGATGCGGATGAAATCGCGTACCGCCGCCTCGTCGTCCACAACCAGGACGGTGGGAGGATCCGATTTGTTGATGGAATCAGGAGCCATCAATCACCGTGAGGGCGCACACGGCTGTCTGGATCGGCGGCGTTGCCGATTAGAGAGATCGTGTCAGTTAGAACAATAAATGTGAGCGAGCAACCCGCTTTGACCCCATTCCATCTGACGATCCGTCGAGTTGACCGGGATCTCAGTTCTTGGATTGAGAATTCTCACTGGAACACTATGAGACCGGTGAGACTGGCGGTAACGGTTGCACATCTGGTTCCACAAATCGATCCCGAGCGTCAAATAGCGACAATCGTTCACGGGTATAATATGGCAGCAAAGGACCGAGCATGCGATCAAATAAGTCGGGATTTCGTGCCTGGAACGCCGGATAGTTTTCTGAATGCAACAAGCGAGCCGAAATGATCCTCGCGAATGCCATCGTGATGGTTTCGTGGTAGCCGGTCGCGACGCCATTCTGGGCGTTCAATTTTTGGATGCCGGCGCGAATTCGATCGCACGCTTCCTCATTGGGAAATCGCGTCAGATACAGCCACGCCATCCGAATGTGCGCCTCGTGCGTCCACTCCGTTCGTGGGATTGCGACTGTCTCGAACGCGGTCAGGAATTCGTCGTCGGTCATGGTCTCGAATCTCCCGTTCCCGGATCGACACCTGGCAACCGCGATTGGTTCGTGGGTCACGTTTGGGAAGACTGCTTCGCTCGGCGGCGCATCACGGTAATCAAGCGGTAACCTGGCTTTCCGCTTGCCTCAAATTCCTTCAGCATCTACACTCAAATTGAGCTTTTCATGCCCCGCCTTGGCTTTCAGCCATCCTCGCAAACCTCGTGAGCCAACTCATGACCCGGTTCACCCTTGCCTGCGTCATCGCGCTTGCGGTTCCTGCTTCGGTCTTCGCAGAGGCACCGGTTGCACATGCTCCCGGCGCGTCAAACCCCGTGCCGTCATTCAATACCGAGATCATGCCCCTTCTCACGAAGGCGGGATGCAATCAGGGTGGGTGCCACGGGAAGGGGCAAGGCCAGAACGGATTCCGGCTGTCGTTGCGTGGCTTCGCCCCGGAGCAGGACTACAAGTGGATCACTCGCGAATTTGCTGGGCGACGCATCGACCGCACCGTTCCCGAGGCGAGCCTGCTGCTCCGCAAGGCCACGGCTGAAGCTCCACACGAAGGGGGGAAACTCTTCGCTCCGGGGAGCCGCGAATACCAACTGATGCTCGACTGGCTCAAGGCTGGCTACCCCGGCCCAGCCAAGGACGAGGTGAAGATCAGCAAGCTCGAACTCACACCCGCGTCGCACGTGTTGAAGCCTGGCGAGGAAGTGCAACTCGTCGCCACCGCGACCTTCGCCGACGGCACGAAACGCGATGTGACCTGGCTCACCAAGTTCGACTCGAACGACCCCGCTTATCTCGACATTTCGCCTGGCGGGAAGGCGAAGGCGATCCGCAACGGAGCGAGCGCCGTGCGAGCGATGTTCCTCACGGAAGTCGCGGTTACGGTGTTCAGTATGCCCTACGACCGCGTCGTAGATGCGAAGCGCTACGAAGGTGGGAACAACTTTGTCGATACGCATGTGTTTGCGAAACTCAAGGAACTCCGCATCGAGCCAAGTGATCTCTGTTCCGACGAGGAGTTCATCCGGCGGCTGTTCCTCGATGCGTGCGGGATCCTGCCAACGGCCGAAGAAGTGACCGCGTTCGTGGCGAACAAGGATGCCGCGAAGCGTGCGAAGCTCATTGATGCGGTGCTGACCCGGCCGGAGTTCACGGATTACTGGACTCTCCAGTTCGGCGACCTGTTCCAGAATCGGAAGGAGCGCGACCACGACGTTCGCGGCACGAAGGGTGTTCGCCAGTTCCACGACTGGTTGCGGAAGGAAGTCGCTGCAAACCGTCCGTGGGATGAACTCGCTCGCGAGGTGCTGACCGCGACCGGATCGAACGTCGAGAACCCCGCGGTCGGGTACTTCATCGTCACGGTCGGCGAACAACGGCACGGGGAAAAGTCGGAAGCTCCGGAGTCGGTTGCGCAATCGTTCCTGGGTATCCGCATTGGCTGCGCTCGCTGCCACAACCACCCGCTGGAACGCCACACGCAGGACGACTTCTACCACTTCGCGGCGTACTTCAGTCGAGTGAAACTGGACCGCAAGGACGCGAAGCAAGGGGCGACAATGCTGAGTGTCACCCACCCGGACCAGAACCAGAACAAGAACCCGGTCGGCGTGAGCCAACCCCGCACCGGGATGTTCATGAAAGCGCAACCGCTCGACCGCACTCCGAACGACGTGAATCCGAGCGATGACCCGCGGGTTGTCCTCGCGAAGTGGATCACGGACCCGAGCAACGAGTACTTCGCCGGCGCGATGGTGAACCGCGTCTTGAAGCACTACCTCGATGTGGGCCTCGTCGAACCTGTCGATGACCTGCGCGCGACGAACCCGCCCACGAACCCGGGGCTGTTCGCCTCGCTCAAGAAAGAATTCCTCGACAAGAAGTACGACATGCGGGCGTTGATGCGGGTGATTCTGAACTCGCGAACTTATCAGCTTTCAAGCTCCACACGCCCTGCCAACGTGACCGACTCGCGCTTCTACTCGCACTACTACGCTCGCCGTTTGCCCGCGGAGGTGATGCTCGACGCCATCTGCGAAGCGACGAGCGTCCCCGACAAGTTCGATGGCTACCCGCTGGGATTGCGTGCCGTGCAGGTGCCGGACCCGGGGACCGCGTCGTACTTCCTGCGTACGTTCGGCCGCAGCGACCGCGTGACGGCGTGTGCCTGTGAGCGTGCCAGCGATGTGTCGCTGCCGAGCGTGTTGCACCTGATCGTCGGCGAAACGGTGAGCAACAAGGTGAACGCGGGCAACGGCTGGCTCGCGAAGCAGCTTCAAACCGAGAACGACGACGACAAGCTCATGGACTCGCTCTTCCTGCGGACGCTGGCACGTCAGCCGTCGGAGACGGAGCGAGCCAAGGTGAAAGAATTGCTCAAGGCCGACACGAAACGCGATGAGGTGTTCCGCGACCTGTTTTGGGCCGTGATGAACAGCAAGGAGTTTCTGTTCAACCGCTAACCGCTGTGGCGCTCATTGTTGATCTCGTTCCGGGGAGGTATCCTCAGGTGTAGGGTGAACTGGTTCGGCGCTGCTGGAGGCACTCGGATGGCGGAGTCGGAAAGTCGCTCCTTCCTTCGGGACGCGGCAGCGCTCAAGCTTTGGAACCTGTGGAAACGAGGCCAACGCCCCGACGTCGCCCGATTCATCTCCCAAACTGGCAGACTATCCCCGACGCAACTGCTGGCGGTGCTGAGTGTCGATCAACTCCAGCGCTGGCTTGCCGGTGAGTGCATCCTGGTCGAATCCTATCTGACGCGTTACCCGGCGGTGGCCGATTCCGCCCTGGATCTCATCTACGGGGAATGCCTCGCTCGCGAAGAACTGGGCGACGACCTCTCGCTGGATGAATACCGGGAGCGATTCCCCGAGTTCGCGCAGGCCTTACTGGTTCTGGGTGCCGGCAACTTCACTCACTCTCGTACGCACGCAACCTCGGCATCGGCAGCACAATTTTCTCCAATCCCAATTCCGGGTTTCGAGTTGCTCAGCGTGGCGGGGCAGGGTGGGCTGAGTGTCGTGTACAAGGCCAGGCAACTCGATCCGGACCGGATCGTGGCCATCAAGATCATGCGGCCGGAGGTGGGGGATCAATCCCTGGCTCTGAGACGATTCGATCGGGATATGCGTGCCGCGGTGCGGCTCAACCATCCGAACGTCTTGCGGTACTACGAATGCAATCTGGGCGGCAAGCAGCAGCACTACGTGACAGAGTTCGTGAATGGAATTGATCTGAGAGGGCTTGTCGAGCGAACCGGGTTCCTGCCGTTCGATCGGGCCGGTGAGTTCGTCCGACAGACGGCCCTGGCACTCCAGCACGCTCAAGAACGCGGGTTGGTTCATCGCGATGTGAAACCCGCGAACGTCATCATCTCCACGTCGGCCAAACCGCGTACGGCAACAGCGGAACCCAGAAACTCGGATCTCACCCGAACTGCCCTGCTGGATCGCTACTTTGGATCGTCCGGGGCAGACGTGAAACTTCTCGATCTCGGTTTGTCCCGGGTCATGTCGGCGGCCGCGAAACCAGGGATGTCCAGCACGCTCACGGTCGAGGGAACCTTTCTGGGCACCCCGGATTTCATGGCTCCCGAGCAGTGGGAGAACCCGCAAGCCACGGATATCCGCTCCGACATCTACAGTCTCGGTTGCACCTTCTACTACCTGCTCACGGGCAAGCTACCCTTCCCCGGCACGACCCTTCTCCAGAAACTCGACCAGCACCGTACCCAGGAACCGGTCCCGGCGGAGCAACTGCGGCCCGAGATCCCCACGCGACTGATCGAACTGTTGGCCCGCATGATGGCGAAGCGACCGGCGGACCGATTCCAGACGCCCGGGGAAGTGGCTGCCGATCTGCAACAGGCGCTGAACGCGGATCGCCCACGCACGACGCCCGTTTCGCGGACCCAACCGCTCGTTCGAGCGCAGCGACCGGGAGAGGTTCACCAGTTCGTGGGCCACACCGATGCGGTCAACGCACTCGCGGTTTCACCCGATGGGAAGACCCTCGCCACGGCCGGGCAAGACGGGACCGTGCGTAGCTGGGAAGTTGCTACCGGGCTGGAACGGCATCGCCTCTTCGGTCACACCAAACCCGTGAAGTGCGTCGCGTTCTCCCCGGACAACAAGTTCATCCTCTCGGGCGGCGACGATCGCACGGAGCGGTTATGGTTGACCGCGACGGGCAAACCGATCTTCGTTGGCGAGAATAAAGACCTCATCAAGAGCATGGCATTCTCACCGGATGGCCAGTTCGCCGTCTCCGCCACTGCCGACCGCGTGATTCGCCTCTGGGACACGGGAACGGGGAAGCGGTTGACCAAGTTCGAGGGGCACACCGGCGACATCACGAGCGTCCTGTACTTCCCCGATGGCGAGAGAATCCTCTCCAGTGCGTGGGACCGAACCGTGCGGTTCTGGGAAGCGAAAACGGGGAAGGAAGTGCGCTGCCTCGGGGGCGGGTTCAGCGATATGCAATGGCTCATGATCCTGGCGATAGCGATTTCGCCGAACGGACAACGGCTCGCCGTGGGCGGATCGGACGGATTGCTGCGTGTGTGGGATACGCTCGACGGCCGCGAGATTGTGCGAATCCCCGGCCACGGCGACTGGATCACCACACTGGCGTTCAGCCCCGATGGGAACCGCGTGCTGACGGGAAGCCGCGACCTGACAGTTCGACTCTGGGATCTGGCTGCGGGTCGAGAATGCCATTGTTTCCATGGGCACTCACAACACGTGGCAGCGGTGGCCTTCAACCCCGATGGCCGTCACGCATTCTCCGCAGCAATCGACGGGAATGTCCGCTATTGGCGGCTGCCGGTCTGATCCCCGATCCCCGAAATTCTCTCTCGATTGAGTTGACTTCTGTTCACCTGTCCGGCATATCACTACGTGGGGCGATTCCGCCCATTCACGATTCACTTCCGCGCTTCCTTCAATCCAGATGTGCAACCATGAAAACTAACCCCCGAGAGGGTCTGCGCTGGCTTATCACGCAGCTTCGATCACGCGACGCGGCAACCAGCCGCGCTGCCACGGCACTAACTGCGCTGCTCGCCGATTCACTGGTTGAGGAAACTGGATTTGTCTGCAAGGAATTGCGCCCGCTCGCACCGCTCGCGCCGATGGACCGCAGCGATAGGCTCGATCCGATGGGCGAACTCCACCCGCTCACCGTGGAACTCGAAGAGTTGCCCGCAGGCATCCCCGAAGCCGAGCCGGTTCCCGCAATCGAACATGCAGAACCGGCCGTGATCGTGGCCGCCGTTGCAGGCGATCCGACGATGGCCGAGCCGTGCTCACCAGCGCCACTCGGCACCGAACTGAACGCCGCTGATCCACATATCGGACTGACGGAACGGCACCGAGGGCCGAGCCAGACCCGAAGGCGTCGCCGGCGGTCCGTTCGGCACGTTCGTCAGGTCAACCACGCCGTCGATCTGATCGCCCGGCCGAACCACGTTCGACCAGTACAGCAGGTTGTAGCCCACATACAACCGCCACCCTTCCGACACGCGATAGCCGACGTTCATCGTCAGTTCGGGGACGACCGAGAACTCATTTCGCGAGAAGTTGCCAATGTTCGGACCAGCCGCGAGCAAGCCGCCACCATTGAACGTCATCGGTGGTTGCCCTGGCTGCGTCCGAACCTGAAAGCCGTCGATATTCACTTCCTGATGCGTGACGCCGAGCGCCACGGACGCGCGACCCGTGACCGACAGTCGGCCCCAGTTGCGTTCGTAGAGGCCGCCGATCTGCGCACCATTGAAGTAGTTGTTCGTCGCGAACGTATCACGCACGAACACCACGCTGCCCACCGGATCGGTGATCGACACGCGACCGCCTCCGTTGCCAACCACGTTGATGTTCTCGGTGATGGACAGCGACTCTTCCATCGACAGGTTTCGATAGCCGACGAAGGCTTCCGCACGCCAGTCGCAGCAGGTGTGAAGGCACTTGCGGATGTTCGCGTCGAAGCCGTAGATCACGCTCTCGGCATGTGCCGACAGCGATCCCGTGAGGATGTTGGGCACGGTGACCGCTTCGCCCGTGTTTCCGATCACACCGCCGCCTGGCCGGGGATTCGGGCTGAACACTGGCCGCGTGATGATCGGGAACTGATCGGATGTCAGTACGATGTCGTTCGATTTGTTCGCAAGGTAGAAGAAGCTGCCATCGATGCCGCACCCGCTCCCTTCGCCCAGCCAGGTGCCGGCGCGAACGCGGAGACCATTGCGAAACGGGCTGATGATCTGACCTGGCCCGAGAATTGGTGCGGTGCCCGGTTCGCCGACGAACCCGAATCCGCCCTGCGTGTTCGTGGTGCCCAGGAGCGGCATGTTCAGCGGCGTCGCCCACCACAGCAGGTACTCGGCCTGCACGAATCCGCGATCGCGAATCCCGTAGTAGCCTTCGGTGCCGCCCAGACCCATCCGCTCGCGAACGCCGCCGTCGAAGAACGTGGGGAAGTCGCGGGAGATGTTAATCGGCTTCGAGCCGAACGTTCCCTTCTGCCCCGGCACGTTCACACCGGCGGGTACCATCAGGTCGGCAGGCGCGACCGGAAGTTCATCAGGATCTTCCGGTACCGGTTGCGGTTGCGGAAGCACTTGCTGCGGCACCCCCGGCAACTCGGGCGGGATCATGGCTGGTTGCTTCGACGGCAGGAAGAACTCCCGCGGTGGCGGCGTCGGCTGCGGCATCCGCTCGGGCTGATCGTTCTGGGTGCCCAGCCCGGCCGGTTCCTCTGGAATCGGGATCGGCAGCGTCGGCGTGACGGGTTGCACTTTCACGCGGACGGGCGTTGTTCGGACGGGCGCGGGTGCTGGTCTCGGTTCAACTGTAGCGGGACGGGGCGGGGCGGTCGCTGGAAGCAGCGACTGCGGTATTCCCAGACCGACCCGGGGCGAGATTGGCTGCCAGGCAGGCTCGCTCGTTGCAGGAGCAACGACGGGCGCAGGGATCGGTGGCTGCGCGACAGGGCGCGCCACTGCTGTGGTTGGGGGTGCGGTTGCGGGCGCGGTCGCGGCAGGCTGTGCCGATGGATCGGCAGATTGCCACGGACCGTCGGCCCCGACTGCTGCTCCGGTGAACAGCGCACATCCAAACCCGATGAGTTTGACCCGCAAGCGTTTCATACACACCGCCTCGCGCAGAATGCTACATCACCATCATTCGGCCAAATGGTGGCACAATCCGCAGGGTTTCTCGAATCGTTGGATCAGGTTTTTCTCGCAGGGTTTACCCAAATTACCCAGACTCCGGTTGCGCAAGCCGTGGTTGACACCGGAGGCACCTTATGGAATGAGTCTTGTGTTGAAGACGGACCCGATGGCGGCGATTGGGGTAGTTGTGGAATGGAAAAACGTGGCGTCATGCACTGGGTTTGGGCGGCCGCACTGGCGGTAACGGCGGCTCTTGCTGCTCCCGTCGGGGCGTTCTACTGGTACGGCCCGCCGCCAAAGACGATCATTAATCCGCCCGACAACGGAAAGCCGGGAACCCCGCCCGAGCACAAACACAAACACAAGAATCCGCCGGGTGGTGGGCATCATCATCCACCGGAGGAGCCTCCGGTTGTGGTTCCGACACCGGAACCGACGACGATCCTGGGCGCATTGCTTGGCCTCGGCACTCTCGCGGTTTCGCGGAGTGTGCGGAAGCGAAAGTAGCCTGCCGATGGCTCAGGGCCACTCATGAAACCTGCCGAGATGTTCCAGTTCTGCCCGAGGTGCGGTATCGCCCGCGTTGAGGCGAACCTTGCCCAAAGCCCCTTCCGCTGCGATGGCTGCCAGCTCGTCTACTATTTCAATCCCACCGTGGCGGCGGCCGCGTTCGTTCACGATTCCGCGGGTCGAGTGCTCCTGATTCGGCGTGCGAAAGATCCGGCCGCGGGCAAACTCGGCGTGCCGGGTGGGTTCATCGACTTTGGCGAATCGGCGGAAGATGGGATGCGCCGCGAAGTGCGGGAAGAAGTCGGTCTGGAACTCGATCGCGTCCGTTTCCTGGTGTCCTTTCCGAATATCTACCATTACCGCGAGGTCACGTATCCGGTGGTGGATCTGTACTTCACGGCCCTGGCGCTGAACCCCGAACTGGCCCAGCCACTGGATGCAGTCACCAGTGTGGAATGGCGGTTGCCCGCCGCGATCCCGGAAGACGAGATCGCATTCGACTCGATGCGCGTGGCCTTGCAGGTGCTTCAGAAGTCGTGATCCGCAGATTACAGAGGGCCTGCGGATCACCTGCTTTCGGCTGTCACTTCTTCGCAGTGCGTTTCTGAGCGAAAACCCAGTCCCAGAACTCCTTCTCCGCGAACGCGGGCGACCACGAGTTGTGCCCCGTCTTCGGGTACTCCGTGTACTTCGGCATGCCACCCGCTTTCTTGATCGCATCCACGATGTCTCGCGAACCCGACACCGGAACCGCACCGTCGTCGGCCCCGTGGAACGCCCACAGCGGGATATGTGCGATCTCCTTTGCCTTCGCCGTGTCGCCTGCCCCGCAGATCGGAACCACTGCCGCGAACAGCTCCGGTCGTCGCTGTGCCGCGTCGAGTGCGCCGAAGCCGCCCATTGACATCCCGATGACACTGACGCGGTCCGGGTCGATCGGCAGATCCTTGATGAGCGAATCCACGAGATCGAGCGTCAGTTTCAGCGGCTCGCTCACTTCGGGGCTTGTGTAGCTTCCCTTCCCCCACGGCACATTCACCCACTGCTTCCCGTCCGGACACTGCGGCACCAGTACGAACGCCTTCGCGGCGGCGACCTCGGGGCGAGTCATCGGGCTGGGTTTGTCAGCGTTCCAGAACCACACGAGTTGCTTACTGTTGTCCTTGCCTCGCTCGCCGGCACCGTGCAGCATCACCACGAGTGGATACTTCTTCCCCTGCTCAGGGTCGGCGGGCTTCATGAGTCGGTAGTGCAGCGTTTTTCCGTCGACCTTGAATTCCTTGGCTTCCGGTTCCGCTGCGAGAACCGCACCCGGCAGCAATGTTGCAATGACTGACATAATAAACACCTGGCGCATGTGTGGTACTCCCGATGATAGGGTCTCGAAGCTGTCACAGTTTATCAGTTCGGTTCGAGTGTCGCCAACGAACCGCGTGGTCCGGGGAATCGGTCGCGGATACATTGGCAGAGTCGAAACGATTTGGTGCGGGAGTCGAGATGGGGCTTTCTCGTTGGTTAGCCGGGTCAAGCGCGAGCACGCAGGACCGAACCCACCCGGATCTCGCCCCACTGGTCGTTCCGATGCCACCGGAACAGGCTGCGGTACTAATGCGAAAGGCCGTTGCGACATTACTCGGCTGGCGGATCGTTTCGGATACCCAAGAGACGTTCGAGCTTGCGTGTGGGTCACAAATCCTCGGCAACACCGTGATCGTGACGTACAAGTCGGCTGGTCCTGGTACGTTGATTCACGCAGTGAGCAGGAGCCGGGTTGGGTTCTGTCGTTCTGGTCCGAACCGACGGAAGATTCTGGAGCTATTCGCGGCGATCCGTCGATCGTCGCAAGTGATCGAGGAGCCGTGATGCCGCAAGGCGAGTCGTGTAATCTGTTGGTGATTGGCCGGGGCGGGCGTGAGCACGCTCTGATCTGGAAGTTGAAGCAATCCCCACGAGCGGGGAAGATCTTCTGCGCTCCTGGCAACGCCGGCACGGCCAGCGAGGGTGCAACGAATGTCGCGATCGACCATAACGAGAACGACAAACTGGCACGGTTGTGTGCGAAGGAACGGATCGGGCTTGTCATCATCGGCCCGGAAGACCCACTCGCAGCCGGACTTTCGGATTACCTGCGAAACAAGGGATTCAAGGTCTTCGGCCCCTCGAAGGATGCCGCCCGCATCGAAGGTAGCAAGGTTTTCGCCAAGGAACTGATGCGTCACGCCGACGTGCCAACTGCCGACTTCCAGGTCTTCGACCACCCCGAACCCGCCCGCACATATGTCGAAACCCGCGATTACCCGGTGGTCGTGAAGGCCGACGGACTCGCGGCCGGCAAGGGCGTCGTAGTCTGCAAGGACAACGCCGAAGCCCGGCAAGCCGTGCGCCGCATCATGACCGACGAAGAGTTCGGCAGCACGGCGGGCCGGAAGATCGTGGTGGAGAAGAAGCTCGAGGGCGAGGAACTCTCCGTGCTGGCTCTCGTGAGCGGCCGAACAATTCTGCCGCTGCCAGCGTGCCAGGATCACAAGGCCGTCTTCGATGGCGACAAGGGACCGAACACCGGCGGCATGGGTGCTTATTGCCCCGCTCCGGCAGGCACGCCGTCGTTGCTCGCCGATCTGGAAAAGGATGTGTTCGTCCCGATCGTTCACGCCATGAAACGCGGCCGCTACCCATTCCAGGGTGTGCTGTATGCCGGCATCATGTTGACGAATCAAGGTACGCGGGTGCTGGAGTTCAACTGCCGCTTCGGCGACCCCGAGACGCAACCCGTCTTGATGCGACTCAAGAGCGATCTAATTGATCTGCTCGAAGCGGTTGCCGATGAACGCCTCCAAGAGTTCGAGGACAAGGTTGAGTGGGATCCGCGGCCTGCGGTGTGCGTCGTGCTGTGCTCGGGCGGTTACCCAGGGAAGTATGATAACGGCAAGCCAATCACCGGCATCGCGGAGGCAGAAGCATTGGCCGACGTGAAGGTGTTCCACGCAGGAACCAGGATCGACGACAAGGGGAGGGTGGTGACCGATGGCGGGCGAGTACTGGGCGTCACCGCTCTGGGCAAGGATCTGGCAGCGGCAAAGGCACGGGCCTACGAAGCGGTGAAACTCATCAACTTCACCGGGATGCACTACCGAACGGACATCGCTGACAAGGCGCTGAAGGTGAAACCGGTGGCCGCGCCTGTCGAGCCACCGAAACTCCCCGCGAAGTTCCGCCGCCCCGGTGGCGACAAGCCCCCGACAGCCTGAACGCTCACCCCATCACATCGGCAACCGAAATGGTGCCGATGGTGTTGCCGTCGAGGGTCACGGGAACGTCGGAGCCGACCGCGTAAACATCGCACTTCGCATACGCAACCGTTGCGCTCGGGCCGGACGGTTGCATGTACACTTCGATGACCTTATCCACCACGTTCACAACCCAGTAAACCGGGATGCCCGATTCGGCATAGATGCGGCCCTTGTCGTGGCGGTAGATGAGCAGCGAACTGGCGGAAACTTCCACCACCAACCCGACCTCACCCGGCCCGGGGTGGCGACCTCGATAGGCACTTCCATTCCCGCGAACGAGTGTGCCGTCCGGTTTGGGTTCGCTACCTGTTGGCAGCGTAATGGCGGACTGCCCGCGAAAGGTCCATCCTGTGGGAACCATCCGCACAAGTAACATGGTCAGATCTTGTATTGCGGCGTCGTGAGGTGATCCGCAAGACATCTTGTGTACCAGGTTGCCTTCGAGGAGTTCATAGGGTTCGCCATCCATCAACACGCCGGTTTCAATCATCTTGTGGTATTCGTTGAGCGTGAACTTTCGGAATGTGGATTGTGCCATGTAGTACGGCCCTGGCGGAGCAGCGGTTGTGGTCGTTGGCATGCGGGCACCTCCTGACGCTGTTCTACCACAGAAGTGAATGGTTCCTCAACTCGGATTGGTATTTACACAGGCTACGCATTGAGTGAGTTTGAGCGGTTTTGGTAGGGTGGGTCGAGTCGCGCTTCGCGACGAGCCCCACCATTTTCCCAGGTGATGGTGGGGCTCGACCCGAAAGCCGGTCTCGACCCACCCTACCGAACTTCTCCCGCTGCGTAGCCCTGGGTATACACGGGAAGTTGCGTCCGAGGATTACTCCTTCGGCTTCGCTTTCTCCAGCAAGCCGCGGTTCTTGAGCCAGTCGGCGGCGCGATCGGGCCACGACGAGCACGGGTGCGCGGACTTCTTCATCCCGTAGCCGTGGCCGCCGCTGGCGTAGAGGTGCAGTTCCGCGGGGACGCCGTTCTTCTTGAGCGCGAGGTACAGCGCGACGCTTCCTTCGCTGGTGATGGGGTCGTCCGAGGAGTGCGCGAAGAACATCGGGGGCGAATCCTTCTTCACCTCGAACTCGGGCTTGAGCACGCCGGCCTTGTCCACGATGTACGCGGGGTACACCAGGATGCCGAAGTTGGGTTCGTGCGAGAACTTCTCGTCCACCGCGTCGATCTTGTCGTACATCGGTTTCTTGGTCAGGCACGTCCACGCGGCAAGGTTGCCGCCCGCCGAGAAGCCGAGAACGCCGATGCGGGTGGGGTCGATCTTGAGTTCGCTTGCCATACTTCGCACGAGTGACACGGCTCGTTGGGCGTCCTGAAGCGCGGCGAGGTTCTCGGGCATCTGCATCGCACGCTTCGGAACGCGATACTTCAGCAGCACGGCCGTGACGCCGAGGTTGTTCAGGAATTCGCAGACCTGCGTACCTTCGTGTTCGATGGCGAGGATCGAGTAACCACCACCCGGCGCGACGATGATCGCGGTGCCGTTCGCCTTATCTGCTGGCGGGGCGTAGATGGCGATCGTCGGTTCGCTCACGTCCGTGAGTCGCTTCACCTCGATCTGCCCCTTCTTGGCTTCGAGGTAGCGCTCGGGGCCAAACTCCTTGGTCTCGCCGGGTGCTTTCCCGGGCCAGAGTTTGACGACCTTCGGCTCAGCGGCACCAGCCGAGAGTGTGAATCCGAGAGTGAGAGTGAGTAGCAGGCCAATGCGAATCATGGAACACCTCCTTCATCTGGCCCGGCGTGAACGCCGGGTGCTTCAAGACCCCGGGCAAGCCCGGGGCTAGTTGGGATCATTTCTCCGGGAACGGATCGTTCTTGCCAATCGGCTTGCCTTCCCAGATAGGCACGCCATTCTCGTAGGTCAGGATTCGGCCGGCGCTACCGGGCAGCGGTGCGGCTGATTTCGCGGGCAGCCACTTTGCGAGTTGCTTCTTGATGTCGGCGAGCTTGGCGTCGCCAGCGATGTTGGTCCACTCGTTCGGATCGGCCAGCACGTCGTACAGTTCTTCGCTGTCGTCGGCGTAGCGGATGTATCGCCACTGTTCGGTGCGGACGGCGTGATTGCCCGCGTTATGCGTCGTGATCGCGGGTCGTTCGCGGGCCGCCTTCGCATCCTTCAGTTGCGGAAGTAGGCTCAGCCCCTCGTTCGCAGCGTTCGCGGGGAGTGCGGCCAACTCTGCCAGTGTCGGGTACACGTCGAGCAATTCTGCTGGCCGGTTGCACTTCACCGCGGGTGTGATCCCCGGCCCGGCGAAGATCAGCGGCACCCGCGTCGAACGTTCCCAGAGCGTGTTCTTCCCGGTGATCCCTTTTTCGCCGAGATGCCAGCCGTGATCGCTCCACAGCACGACGACGGTGTTCTTCTCCAACCCCGACGCGGCGAGTGCCTCCAGCACGCGGCCAACCTGCGAATCGACGTAGCTGATGCTTGCCAGATATGACCGCACCAGTGGCTTCCATTGCTTGCTCTCTTCGAGCCACTTCAGCCGGGGTTCGGGGAGTTTCCAGTGCAGGTAGTCGGCAAACCTGGGCAAGTCGGTGCGGTCGTCGGCCTTCACTGGCGGCAGCACGAGTTTGTCTTCGGGGTAGAGGTCGAACCACTTCTGCGGGGCGTAACAGGGAACGTGCGGGTGCCGGAAACCGACCGCGAGGAAGAACGGCGATTTCGGCGGGGTTTTGAGTTGCTGCACGGCCCAGGTCGCCACGTCGTAGTCGTAACACTCCTCGTCCTTCTCCGGGAAGGCACCCCAGTCCATCAGGGCGATGTTGTCGGGCGTGGTGACAAACTTGGTCTTGGGTCGCGGTGTGAACCCGCCATGCGTGCCCCAAACATCGACCTCCGCCCCGGCGTCCTTCCGGTCGAGCTTGGGCGGATAGGCATCGTGGAAGATTTTGCCGCCCGTGAGCGTGGTGTAACCCTGCTTGTGGAACCACTGGAAGATCGTGGCGTGATCCTTGAGTTTGTCGGATGTGCGGAACCACGGAGCGAGTGCATACACGCCCGTCGTAGTGGGTCGCAAACCCGTGAGAATGCTGGTGCGGCTCGGATTGCACAGCGGGCTCTGGCAGTGGGCATTCGTGAATGTGGTGCCTCGTGCCGCGAGCCTGTCCATGTTCGGCGTCTTCACTTGCGGATGTCCGCCAAGCGGCCCGACCCAGTCGTTGAGGTCGTCGATGGAAATGAACAGGATATTCGGCTTCTCCGCAGCAACGACCGGAGATGCGATGACCATGGCAACGAGCACAAGCGAGATTCGCATGGGGAGATTTCCAGCATGAACCCGATTGAGGTGATCCGGTAGAATGTACCTTACCGCGTGTCATTGTGCTCCAGAACACCCACCAGAACAAGTGCCGAGCCGTTCCCGGTGCTGAGCCACGACGAGACGGTAACCCAGGAGTGATGCCATGAGCACGGAAACGACTGCGGCTGTGGATCGCTCGACCGAGTTGGTCAACCGGCTGTTGAAGCTGCCCGAACAGACCCGCCTCGACCTCGCGAACCTGCTGCTCGACAGCGTTCGCAAAGGGTTCACCTCACTGGAGGAAGCCGTCAACAGCGACAAGGCTCTCATCCGCTCACGGCTCGAAGAGCTTGTCAGCGGTAAGGTTGAGTTGATCGACGCCGAGGATTTTCTGGCGGATTTGGAGGGACGAGCCGCGGAGGTCAGTAAGCAATGAACGTGCGTGTCCTACCTGCCGCTCAAGACGATGCCCGTGCGATTCGCGATCGGCTCAACACTCAACCTTACGGCGTCGGTTCCAAATTTGCCGCGGACATGCGGCATGCTGTTACCGCCATTGGGGCGAATCCCCGCATGTACGCCCGGACCGAGGACGGCCCCGACGAACCCGAGAACCGCGAATACTTCATCGCCCGATTCGAGTACTGTGTCATCTACGCCATCTGGCGTGACGAAGCCGTCATTGTTGCCGTGATCCACGCACGCCATCGACCCAGTTCGTGGCAAGGCCGACTCACCGAACTCGATTGAATGCGACCAAGGAGCAAGATCATGAGCACGGAAACGACTGCGGCTGTGGATCGCTCGACCGAGTTGGTCAACCGGCTGTTGAAGCTGCCCGAACAGACCCGCCTCGACCTCGCGAACCTGCTGCTCGACAGCGTTCGCAAAGGGTTCACTTCACTGGAGGAAGCCGCCAACAGCGACAAGGCTCTCATCCGCTCACGGCTCGAAGAGCTTGTCAGCGGCAAGGTTGAGTTGCTAGACCCCGAGGACGTGTTCGCCGAGATGCGGCGACGTGTCGCGGAGGTCAGAAAGAAATGAAAGTTCGCTTCATACCGGCGGCACGTCAGGATGCCTCAGATGCGGCAGCGGCATTGGATTCGTTTCGTAGCGGATGGGGCGACGCAATCGAAGCAGAGCTTCGCCGCTCAGTTACTGCCATCGGTACGAATCCTCGCATGTACGCCCGGACCGAGGACGGCCCTGACGAACCCGAGAACCGCGAATACTTCATCGCCCGATTCGAGTACCGTGTCATCTACGCCATCTGGCGAGACGAAGCCGTCATCGTTGCCGTGATCCACGCACGCCATCGACCCAGTTCGTGGCAAGGCCGACTCACCGAACTCGATTGATCCCCACTAACGAGGATTCCCCATGCTGCATCTCCGCTGTCTGCTAGCGTGTTCGCTGTTCGCAATCGCTCTGTCCCCGGGTTCACGGCCCGGATTCGCCGAGGACAAGAAGGACGATGGCTTCAAGCCGCTGTTCAACGGCAAGGATCTCACCGGCTGGGCGTTCGTGAACACCCACCCCGATACGTTCTTCGTGAAGGACAACGAGATCATCACCACCGGCAACCCGATGGGCTTCCTTCGCACGGACAAGCATTACGAAAGCTTCGTCCTCGAAATGGACTGGATGCACATCGAAAAAACGAAGACGGCGAACAGCGGGTTGTTCGTGTGGGGCGATCCGTTGCCGGCCGTCGGAACCGTGTACACCCGTGGCATCGAGGTGCAGGTGCTCATCAACTACCCGAAGGTCGATTGGGCCACCAACCACGGCGACCTGTTCAGCATCTGGGGCGCGAAGTGCGTGCCGGATCGCCCACACCCGAAGGGCTACGAACGCTGCCTCCCGAGCGAGGAACGGGTGAAGGGCGGCGGCGAGTGGAACCACTACAAGGTCACGGCCAACGACGGTTCGATCAAGCTGGAAGTGAACGGCAAGGAAGTGTCGGGCGTGAGCAAGTGCAACCCGCGGAAAGGCTATCTCGCTCTCGAAAGCGAGGGGGCCGAGTGCCACTTCAAGAACCTGAAGATCAAGGAATTGCCGAGCACGAACCCGAAGCCCGAGGAGATCGCGAAGGTTTCCGAGGGTCACGTGAGCTTGTTCAATGCCCTCGATCTGAAGGGCTGGAAGACCGAGAACGACTCGTGGAAGGTGACTGGCGGAAGGCTCATCGCGACAGGCAAGGATGACCTCGTGACGGAGAAGAAGTTCGGAGCGGGTGAACTGATATTCGACTGGAAGTTGCCTGCCAAGTCTGTGGGCAAAATGATGCTGGATGTCGGCGGGACGACGGTCGAAGTGCGGCTCGACAAGCCGGGTGCGTGGCAACGAACCGTGGTGCCACTGGAGAGCAAGGCGGGCGGCTTGGCGATCACGTTTAAGCCGACTACCGGCCTGGAGATCATGAACGTGTTCTACCGCGAGTTGAAGGAGGGCAAGTGATGTCCGCGACGACAACGCCAGCAGTGCGAGAGATCATTGACCGGGCACTTCAACTGTCTCCCGCCGATCGGGAGCAGATTGCCAATGAGTTGCTCGACAGCGTCTACCCTCCGGAAGATCCGGAAGTGGTCAAGAAGGCCTGGCGGGCTGAGCTACAGCGCCGCATCGACGCAATCGACAATGGCACCATGAAGACGTACAGCCTGGCAGAGACGATGGCGTACTTGAGGCAATCGAGCGCCGAAAGGGCCGGGACATGACGCTTCACGTATCCGAGGCGGCCCGTGACGAGATCAACGGAATCGCCCGATGGTACGACGAGAGGCCCGGTCGTTACGGGACCGCGTTCCTCGACGAGGTCGAGGCCGGTCTGACCGCGATCGAACTCTCCCCGCGAATGTGCCCGTTGGCGGAGGACGGGAGGCCCGGCTTCGAAGACCGAGAGTTCTTCATCGAACGCTTCGAGCAGCGGGTCATCTTCACCGTGCGCGGCGAGGACGTGTACGTCCTCACGGTGGTCCACGCATCGCGCCGCGAGGGAGCCTGGCACCGGAATCTGCCCCCAGGCACCTGACGCCTCATCCGTTCCAGTTCACGAACGGCACGGGTAGCAAGAACGCGTGCTGCTGGTACAGGCTTGAAATTCCCTGCCAGCCGATGTGCTGCGACGTGAACACGACCAGCACATATACCCCAATCGCCGGCAGCATCAATAATCGCCCACCCCAGCGGAAGATCCAATGTCGTGGTTGTTCGCGGCGCGTGGGGCGTGAATACGCCCAGCCATCCACCAGTCGTGCTGGGAAAATGAACGCCAGGAAGACGACCCCTTCCAGGAAGATGAGGTCGCGTGGGATCGCCTCGATCTTCAGTAAGTACAACGGCACCGCAGCGAGCAGGTGAATCACCAGAGCCAGTGCGAACGCCAGTGGTGCCCGGCGATATTCCTCACGCACGGGGCGAAGTTCGCGGTACGCCCGGAAGCGATTGTCACGAGCAAATCGCGCCTGCAAGAACGGCAAATACATCACCACGATCCCGAGTAGCAACGCACCGAGAATTCCCAACGCGGGATTGCGGTGACCTTGCCCCAACAACGCGAGCGGGATGGCCAACCAGAGGAACGCCCCGACAAACCCCCGCAGGCCGAACCAGAAGTAGTATGGCAGGCGCAGTGAGATCACGAATTCCCAAACTCGGTCGCGGGCCTCGAAGTAGAGGCCACCGCGAAGGGTATGTCGCACGAGCCATAGCACGTTCAACGGTAGGAAGAAATCGCGGAACCGAGCACCCCGCAGACACGCAGCGACGACATGCAGGGCATACAGCGTAGCCAGTACCGTCAGCCCCATCTTCCACTGCTTCGCTGCAGGTCCGTATGGGTCGATGATCGCGGCGTTCTCGGCAAAGATGGACATGCCATAAAGTGGCAGCCATAGCAAACCACACGCGATTGCGATGCCACCGAGGTGGGCAAAGGTCCTCACGCGGATGAAGCCATCGCGGAGCCGCCCGCTGCGGGCCACTCGCCCACACGCTTCGAGAAGATACCCGAGTACGAGGAACTGCCCAATTAACACGGATGCGAGGATCGCAAGGCCGAGCATCAACGACGCGAGGCCGAACAGCCACTCGATGGCCGATGCGATGCTGGTGCGAAGCCGTCGCAGTCGTCCGGGTGGCGCTTCGGTGCCGACCGGTGTTTCCGGGGCAAGTGGAGGTTCGTCGAGGGCGATCACGGTGGACATGGCCGGAACCGGGAAAGGTGCGGGATAGAGTACTTACCCCGGCCGCCGCGAACGGGTTTCACGGCGTGCGGTCAACCCTCAGTTACGTGGAACTCAATATCGCCCGAAGTCAGGCGGAACACGATCCCGACGATCCGGATGGATCCTTCGTCCACGCAATTTCGCAGCGTTGGGCTCCGTTCCAGAAGTGCCGACACGGTGCGCTTGACGTTGCACTCGACGGCTCTGTCGAGCAGCGGTTCGGGCAACTGCCGGGCCTCGGCCACAGCCGGGGCAATCTCCCGTAAGAGGTAGCCCATTGCTCCCTCGGCGTCCGGGGTAGTCAGTGCCGCCTTGACCGCGCCGCAGTTCTCGTGGCCCATCACGACCAGCAATTTGACGCCGAGGTTCTTCACGGCGTATTCCATGCTCGCGAGCGAACCATTCCCGAGAATGTTCCCCGCCACGCGCACGACGAAGATGTCGCCTTCGCCCTGGTCGAAGATCAACTCCGGGGAGACGCGAGAGTCGGCACACCCAAGCAATGCCGCGAATGGATACTGACCCTGTGAGTGGAAGTCGCGGCACTGGGACGTTACGGTCCGTTGGAGTCGATTATTTTCGAGATACCGCCAGTGCCCCTCCAAGAGACGGTGGAAGGCCTCTTCTTTCGTGAGTCCCTGTCCGGGTTCACGCGAACGATCCATTGGTTCGGGCGGGGTGGTTGACTCGGGTGACACAATTGGTTCTCAACTGGGTAGTAGGGGGTCAGTTCAGTTTGCCGCGAGAGCATCGCGTGTCGAAGCGACAACTTTGAAGAGCTTGGTAACTCCGCAAATCTCCAGGATTTTCACAAGGTTCGGGTCTGCGCTTGCGAACACCATGTCGCCACCATTCGCACGGACTTTCTTGCCCATCGTGACCAGTATCCCCAGACCGGCACTGCCGATGTACTCCAGGTTGCTCATGTCGATGATCAGCGTCGTGATGCCCACGTCGATGACGGTCGTCAACTGCGCTTCCAGATCGCGAGACGCGAGCACGTCGAGGCGACCCTTCAATGCGACAACCATGTTCTGGTCGTGCCTGTCCAAGCCAATTTCCATGTGCCCCTCCCCCGAGTCGTCGCAGTAGAACCTCCTGCATCGTAGGGGCAATCACTGGTTTCTGCCAGCATCTTCGGCCACACGAGTGGTGATGTCGGCGCTTCCCAGGTATCTCATGTTTTCCCGCGGAGCCAGCCGAGGCCGAAGAGCGGCAGCGCTGGTAGCAGGCACCACAGGTAGCGTTCCTTTGGCAATGGCACGGTTTCGTCGCTCACCTCGCGACCGGGGAGCGGTTCGATGTTTGTGCGGAAGAATTCACCCAGTTGCGGGGCGGTCTTCCGACTCGCGATGTGCTGCCCGCGAGTCTCGGCAGCGATCTGCTTCAACGGGGCTTCCTGTAATCGCGTCTCGAACGGTTCGTCGTTGAGCGTCATGAAGGTGCCGTTGTCGGGGTCGCCAATTCCGACGGTGTGAACGGGGATGCGGGCCTCGCGGGCCGCGTCCGTTCCTCGCACCCATTCCCGGTCCTCGCCGGGATCATCTCCATCGGAAAGCACCACGATGTCCTGGTAGCCGGGGAAGCGGTTGTCGTGGGCCTTCACGGCCGCCAGTAACCCCGCGCCAATGCGAGTTCCCGAGAGCACTTCCACACCCACGGCCGGGCGGATCTCGACCGGGGGATATCCACCGTCGATTTCCTTGACAATCGCCCGTGCGTGATCGTAATCGGTGGTCAGTGGGCAGAGTAACTTCGTGCGAGCGGCGAACACGATCACGCCGACGCGGTGCCCGCCACGCTTCGACATCGCATCGATCATGATGGTGGTCGCATTCCGGGCGGCCTGCCAGCGCATCGGTGCGGTGCGATCGTCCATGTCGTCGGCGAGCATGGTTCGGCTCAGGTCGATGACGATCATCACATCACGACCAACGGCGATACCCGTCTCGGCGCTCTTCCCCCAGAGCGGACCGGCCACACCGAGGATGAGCAGGATCCACGCGATGGAGTACGCCAACGGGAGCCAGCGTCTCCGAGCCGCCGGTTGCGTGAATTGCCCCGCGACAGCGTTGGGGCGACCGATCTTCGCGATGGCGGCCCGGCGTTGCCGAGAGGCCCATCGGTTGAGGATTGCGAACAGCGGCAGCAGCAGGAAGAGCCACAAGAGTTCTGGCCTGGCAAATCGCAGCGCAACCAGGAAATCGCGGGCGTCTTCCGCGAATCCGGCGAGGCCCAGGGAGATGGCGAGGAGCGACATGGAGGCACCAGAAATCGTTTCGCTGCGGCCCGTATCGCGTGAACACTTACTTCGGTTTCGGCCAAGCTAAGAAGCGGTGGCGTAATGAGTGAGATTGGCCAGGGTCTGGTAAAGGTGTTTCCCCCCTCACCCGGCTCGCAAAGCCTCGCCGACCTCTCCCCCGAAACCGGGGGCGAGGTGGGGGCGCAGCGTCTTCTCTTCAGCGTCCCGTATCCCATTCCCTTCAGAGCAAACCAAGCGCCCCCACCTCGCCCCCGGTTTCGGGGGAGAGGTCGCCGCGAGTCTTCGAGCGGCGGGTGAGGGGGAACAACTTCTCTCAAGTCCGATGCACAGTTGCTTATTCCGCCACCGTTTCTATGCAGGGACAACTCGCCAGCGGGTGCGGTCGAGGATGTGTGCCAGAGCGAGGCACAGCAGCGCGACCCCGGCACACCACCAGTAGAACTCGAAGTATCGGCGATACTGGAATGTCTCCACTGGCACCCGTTCCGATGTGTCGATTTCCTTGAACGCCGTCAGCATGTCCGGGCCATTCGTCGCGACAAATGCCCGGCCGCCCGTCATCTCGGCTACGACTCGCAGCGTCTCGCGGCCCTGTCGTCGTTCGTCGTCGGGAGGCGAGTTCGGGTCGGGGTCAGGCCCGGCGTCGATGGTGTAGATTTTGTACCCGAGGTTGGCTGCGAGTTGGGCCGCCTGTCGGGGCCACAAGCCCGCATCCGGCCCATCCTTCGACTGAACGTGCTGTCCGTCGCTGAGCAGGATCATCAGCTTCGTTTTGATCCCCTTTGAGGCTTCGAGGCGGATCAGCGATTCCGCGATTCCGTCGCCAATATTGGTCCCCGCGTCAACTCCGCCCTTCACCGTGAGTTCGTCCGCGATCTTCAGCAACACGGAGTGATTGAGTGTGAGGGGGCAGACCGTCTGCGGAACAGATGCCAGCGCGATGAGGCCGATTTGATCCGCCGAACGAGCTTCAAACTTCGCGCCGTCTGGAGCTTCGCCACCTACCACGAACAGCTTGAACGCCCGGCGTGCGGCATCGAGTCGAGTGATCTCGGGAGTCCCCGGCGTCCACGTGACCGGCCCGCTCATTGTGTTGCTGACATCGACCACCATCATGACCGCGATGGCGTCGGCAGGTAGGCGGGTGCGCTCATCGGGCACCCGTGGCCCCGCACATGCCAGCACGAGGGCGAGACATGCCAGCCCGCGAAGAAACGCTCCGCCCCACACCGCTCGCCAGGCACGGCCGCCGCGTGGTCCTACGAACACGGAAACATCGCTGAAGCGCATCGCAGGACGGCTGCGCCTGGCCCACGACCACGCGACCAGCACGGCGAGCGGAGCAAGCCAGAGAAACTCGGGGTTGGCGAATGTCAGAGAACGCATGCGTTCAGTGTAGCGTCCGGCGGGTTGGTCACTGTAGCAGGAAGCAGAAACGGCCCGTGGCTGTCCACGAACCGTTGCCGGGAGCGGAACACTCGCTCGCACAATTCACTGGAACCGCTTACCAACCACTGAGGCAGCAACCCGTGCCAGGGCCGCCCGCGAGCATCGGTAGAATTCGCCTTTCGAACGGGAGTTTCATGTAGTCGTCGCGACTATAAACTATGCGACCGGCCATGATCGTTTGCGTCACGTGCGTCGTGCTCTCAAACGGATCGCCATCGTAAAGCACGAGGTCGGCGACCTTCCCCTTCTCGATGCTGCCGTAATCCTTATCGATGCCGAGCAACTTCGCCGCGTCGATGGTGGCGGCGCTGAGTGCACGTTCTCGGTCAAAGCCACCGAAGCCCGCGGCCATCGCCATCTCGTTTCGCAGCACCCGCACTTTGGGAACATATGCTTCGAAGCCCGTGCAAAGTGTGACTGGCACTCCTGCAGCATCAAGCGACGCGGCGTTGCCAACATAGCTGTGCAGTGTTTCCATGCTGCCGCCGGCTCGTTGCATCGTCGGGTGAACCACGACCGTGACGCCGGCCTTCTTCAGTTCGTCGGCCATGCGGTACGCCTCGGTGCCGAGCGCGATCACCGGCTTCAGTTTGAACTCGGCCGCGATGCGCAGTGCCGTCTGGATGTCGTCCTTGCGGTGGGCCGCGAAGTACACGGGCACCTTCCCTTCGAGAGCCGGCACGAGTGCTGCGAGCTTCGGCGAGCGTGGCGCGTCTTTCTTCACGCGGTACGCATCGGCATCGGCGAACGCCTTGCGAATCAAGGCCGCGGTGCCCATGCGAGTATCCGGCGTCTTCCCCTTGTACGCGGATTTCGGAACCTCGCCGAGATTCACCAGGATCGCCGCGACCGGCTTGATCGCGGCGATTTCGACCGTCGCGCCATCGGTGCGGAAGATGCCCGATTGCCCCGCGATGGCATTCTGCCTGCCGGGTGTGGTGTGAACCACTGTCACGCCGGTTGACTGAAGGAATTCGAGCAGCGGTTCACGAGAATTGAAGCCGTCGTAGACCCGTAAGTCGGCCTGATTCGGGTCGCTCATCTCGTCCTGATCCTGGTCGGCCGGAATGTTCCACGCACCGGTTAGCCCCGCGACGCAGAACGAGTCGATGAGTCCCGGCGTGACGTGCTTCGCTTTGATAGTGGTGATTCCCTTCAGGGTCACTTGGTGTGAAGGTCCGACGTGCACGATCTTCCCGTCTTTCAGAACAATTACTCCATTATCGAACTTTGGCATGTCGGAGAATCCGGTAACGTTCCTCGCAAGGTGAACTTTCTCCGCCAGCACCGCGAGCCATACCGCGTCTTTGTCCTTGGCGGCATCGAAGGTGTAAGACCGTGCCACGAGGTCGTCAGTCTCGGCTTTAACCCGCTTGTCCATCTGGTACTCGGGTAACTTCTCGCCCGCAGCTAGCATGAAGCCACCCTCGCGATAAGCGCGATCGGTGACGTCGTCGAACACCTTCTTCCCTTCGATGAAGGTCTGTCTCACATGTGTGGAGGTGCTGAACGGTGCGCCACTCAGCACCACGAAGTCGGCGTCCTTGCCCTTTTCGAGCGAGCCGATGCGGTGGTCGAGGTGCATCAGTTTCGCCGGAGTGAGTGTCAACGCCTTCAGAGCGGCCGCTTCGGGCATTCCACCGCGAACCGCGATCGAACCCGTGTACAGGAAGAACCGCGATTCCGTGATGCTGTCATCGGTGTTGATCGCGACCGCGACGCCCGCCTTGTCGAGGATGTAGGCGTTCTCTTCGAGCAAGCCGATGGTCTCGGCCTTGCCGCCGGGCGAGTCGATCAGCGTGAGCGAAACGGGGATCTTCTTCTTCGCGAGGATATCGGCGATGCGGTAGCCCTCGGTCGCGTGTTGCAGCACCAACTCGAAGCCGAACTCTTCGGAGATTCGAATAGCAGTCATGAGGTCGTCGGCCCGGTGGCAGTGGAAGTGAACCGTGCGTTTCTTTTCCAGCACCTCCACGATCGCTTCGAGTGTGACATCGCGATCGACCTTCGTGCCCGCGTCCAGCTTCGCCTTGTATTCCTTGCCTTTCTGGAACGTCTCGCGTTGCAATGCGGCAACTTTCATTCGCGTGAACGGTGCCTGCTGCTTGTTCTTGCCGTAACCCTTTGGGTTCTCGCCGTTGGCCATCTTCAAACCTCCGAGAATCTCCGTTCCGTTCGGCAACCGGCCGTTGATCCGCATTTCCTCGACGCTGCGGCCACGTAACTTCACGTAGAGCGTTTCGCCGCCGATGACATTCCCGGAACCGGGCATGATGTTCGCGGTGGTGATGCCGCCAGCCGTTGCCATGCGAATACCGGGATCGTCCGGGTTGATGGCGTCGATCGCCCGCACGCCCGATTGCACCGGCCCGCTCATCTCGTTTCCGTCGGCATTCCCGGGCACGCTCGGCTTGCTCCACAGGCCGATGTGCGAATGCGTGTCCACCATTCCGGGGATCACGACGGCCCCTTTGAGGTCGATCTGTGCGTCCGCGGCCGCGTCGGGCTTCCCGGTGCCAATAGCCTCGATTTTGCCTGCTTTCACGAGCAGGTAGCCCTTCTCGGTCGGCTTGTCGCCGGTGCCCGTGTGAATGGTAGCGTTGAAATAGAGCGTGGAGCCGTCGGCCTTGTCGGGCTTCTGCGAAGCGGTCGAGTGACCAGGGATTGCCCCGACAAAAATCGCCAGTGACAACGCGATGACAATCGAGGCAATGCGGATCATGCGGACCTCGGGGAATGACAGAACCGGGACGCTGCGGAAAAACCAAAACAGGAAGCGGAGAGACAATCGGGCACGGGCACGGGCACGGGCATGGGCACGGGCACGGCGGTGAGCAATCGGCTGCGGCGCGGAAAAATCAAAACAAGAAGCGGGGAAGACAATCGGGCACCGGCGCGGGCATGGAGAAGACGGGGAACAGGAGGGGTTCATTTCCATGCCCATGCCCGATTCCTGTACGGGTTGTCCTCACTTCCGAGGCACAACCACGATTCTCACGGGGGTGGTTGCGGTGGTTGCGATATCGTCACAGTCTTTCTCTCACGATGCTCGCCGGCCTCTAAGCCTTGAATCATCCGAATCAGCATGGCAACTATTCGCAAAAGCATTACTCGACCGACATCAAACATCTTCTCATCGATCACCTTGCGCACGCGACAGATGTCGGGAGCTGCGGCACACTCAGTCGCGGACCGTTTTGCCATTCGGTAGAACCGAGCTTTCTCCGCACGGCTAAACTCCCCTGCTCCCTCAGCGATGTTAAGCACCACCGATGTCGCGGCTCGATCGAGTTGGTCCGCGAGGTTGTGACGACCTGTTGGGAATTTCCGAATGATTTCTCCAGCAGTCATGACGAACTCAAGCGAGATTTGGTAGACATCCAGTTTCTCGTGATCGAAGGTGGTCATGGGTCCCCCTCTGACTTTTCCGTGCCCGTGCCCATGCCCATGCCTGTGCCCGACTGTCTTCGTCGGTAGATTGCGTCTCACGAATTTCCCGACCTTCGCTTCTTTCCCCAAACGTAACCGGTTGCAATCCCTGTCGCCAGAGGTATATCATTCGCGATGAGCAACAGTCACAGTTTCTGTTCAGAAGACCGCACCGTGAGGAGGATATTCCGATGAGCTTCAAGATGCAGCGCGTTCACGTTTTCCACGCCGAGGTCGAGGATAAGCCGGGCGGCATTTCCGCCAAGCTGAAGCCTCTGGCCGAAGCTGGGGCACATCTGGAATACGTGTATAGCCAGCGTTCGGTCACCAAACCGGGTATGGGTGACCTCTACGTTGCGCCACTGCGAACCAACAGCGAGATCACAGCCGCGAAGTCGGTGGGGTTGCACGAGGTTGGGGAACCAATCGTCATGCGGGTTGAAGGTGACGACAAGAGCGGGCTGGGCGGTCGGCTGACGCAGGCATGGGAACTGGCGGGCATCAACCTGCACGGGCTCGTCATGTCCGTGATTGGCGGGCGATTTATTGGCTACGCGACCTTCGATACCGTTGCAGATGCGAACAAGGCCGCGACGCTTCTGGCGGAACTCGGAACGGCGTGAGTTGAGAATCAGAACAGTTCTCGGATCGGCTCGCCGTGCTCGACGAGCCGAACCGGTCGGTTCTGGCGATCGGGCAGCATCTCGGTCGAGTCGATGCCGAGGTGCTGGTAGATCGTTGCCAGCACGTCGCCAGGAACGTGCGGATCGGATGCCGGTTCGCCGCCGTTAGCGGTGGTTGCTCCAATCACGCCACCACCTTTCACGCCACCACCGGCAATCAACACGCTCATCGCCTTCGACCAGTGCCCGCGCCCGGCCTGTGAGTCGATCTTTGGCGATCGGCCAAACTCACCCATCGCCACGACCATGACTCGCTCGGCCAACCCGCGTGCGTGAATGTCCTCGATCAACGCCCCGAGTGCCCGGTCGAACAACGGCAATCGGCGCTTCAGGTTCTTCTCGATGTCGTAGTGATCGTCCCACCAGTCCACATCCGCCTCGTAGTGGTTCACTGTCACAAACGTGACGCCCGATTCCACCAGCCGACGAGCGAGCAGAGCCCCGCGACCCCACGGCGTGACTCCGTAGCGTTCCCGCAGTCGCTCGGGTTCACGGGACAGGTCGAACGCATCGCGAGCGGCCCGACTCGTGATCAGGTCGAACGCCTTGCGGTAGGCTGCGTCCAACCCCTCGCTGGTGTTCCCGCGGTTGAGTTTGTCGAGCAGCAATCGTCGGCTGTTGGCACGATCAGCCGTGATGTCTGCGGGAAGCGAGAACGACGGCCCAGGGTTCGTGAACCGGAACGTCGGCTCGCCGCCGCTGTTCACGGGGTCGAACTCTTTCCCAAGGTAGGTCGCCAGTTGGAAGAAGCCCTGGCGTGCGAAATACGCATCCGGGATGCACACATACGGCGGCAGGCCGTGAGCGTTCGCACCGCGAAGTTTCGCAACGAATGAACCCTGTGCCGGGCTGATCTGCCCGCGGAACTGCACGTTCTTTTCGTGATAGCCCGTTTGTACGAGGTGTGCCGCGTCGGAGTGATTCGAGTCGTAGTGCGTCATCGACCGCACGACCGCGAACTTGTTCCCGACACGTGCGAGGTTTGGAAGCAGTTCGCAGATTCGCATTCCGGGTGCGGCTGCAATCGAACCGAACGGTCCGCGAACTTCGACGGGAGCGTCGGGCTTGGGGTCGAACGTGTCGATGTGCGACGGCCCGCCACCCATCCAGTAGAGGATTACAGCGGTATCTTTACGCGCACTCGCGGCCTGCTTTTCGCGAGCGAGTAGCACCTCGGGCAGCGACAATCCGACAACGCCGAGCGAGCCGAGTTGAACAAACCCGCGGCGGGTGAGGTGGGGCATGGGCGGGACTCCATGGCGGAGTGAACCAGCGGTGAGGAGATGAGTCTCGGACCCGACGGATTCCGAGGTGTTCCCCAATATAACTGCTGTCGCACTGATTACCGCGCAGATTTCTCAAAGCCTGCGTTCCTGGCATCTTCTTCAGTCTTGAAGAAGACCGCGTTCACGCTGGCCTTCGCGGCGCTGTAGTACTGCCCGCTCGGCACGTGATACTTCTTGGTCGATTTGTTCCCGATCATGCACCCTTCTTCCCATTTCGCGAGCGTGGCTGCGACTGGCTTTACCTCCGCAGCTTTCTTGGCATATTCGGAGGGCGATTCGGGCAATGGTTCCAGTGTGTTCCAGATGTTCTTGCCGGCTTCGCGGGCGATCCTCTGGGCTGCCGTCAGTCGCTCCACAAACTTGATGTTCGGCACCCGCGTGTCGAGCACTGCGTGCCCCTCGGCGAGCACAAACTCGTTCACCAGCAGTTCGGTATCCATCCCCTTGAGCCACACATAAGCCCACACACTCGCCTGGCCTAACTCAAAACGAAGCACATCGAACTCGACTCGCACGTCCTTGCGGATGAGGAGAACTGCGAGGGCTTGCTGGCCGCGGGTTGCCCAGGGTTCCTGACCGTCCTTGTCGCGGGTTGCCTTCACTGGAGCGTTCAGGCCGATCAACCGCACAGTCACCAACTTCTGCTCGCCCGCAGGCCGGATGAGGAGGGTGCCGGCGTCGGTCGTCTGGATGACCGTTCCCTGAAACCCGCGAGGATTGCGGACCGCAGGTGAAAGATTCGGAACGACGCTGCTGTCGGGGTTGCTCGGTGGGGGCGTTTCGCTCCCGATATCCTCTGGCTCGGCGGGAGTGGCCACGGGTTGCGGACGGTTACAAGCAACCAGAAGCGTCAACCCGAAGATCAGCAGCAGTGGCAGGAATCTACTCATGTTCGCAATCCTACCGTCGGGTGAATGGAATGAGCATCACGAATGCAGTCGCTCAGGGGGCTGAACCAACATCGCCCTTCTCGGGCGGGGGCGACTCGCCCGGGTCTCCGTGATAGAGCTTCCACAACCGTTCGAACTCGCTACTGTACTGCTTCGCGACCGCCGCAGATTCCACAATCAACAGGTTCTCATCGTTATCGGCTGCGGCGCTGGCGGACAGGTTAAAGCTCCCCGTGATGACGACCTTCCGGTCCGCGACGACGAACTTGTGGTGCAACTTGCTGGCCTCGTCGTCGTACTTGCATGAGACACCCGCCCGCTTCAGTTCGTTGAAGGGGACATACTTCCACGAGGCGGTTGCGGCCGGCGATGAGAACACGTTGTCGAGCAGCACGCGAACCTTCACTCCCCGTTTGTGTGCGGCCAGAACGGCTTCGCCAACCTCGCGACTGCTGAACACGAAACACGCGATGTCGATGGTTTCCTTCGCGGCATCCACCACATCCACAATCGACTTGAGCGTCGTGTCCTTGGGGCTGAACAGGGTCGTAACCGCCGTGCTCTCGTCGAGCCGCACAATGGGGTGCGCTGTGTGGTTCTTCCCTGCCCCTTTCTTCCCGAACTTTCCGGCCGCCTGATCGGAGAACTCCGACTCGAAGTTCGCGGCAACCTTGTCGTTGTCAATCCAGACGGCGTTGTTCGGGTTGTAGAGCAAACACGTTTGCGTCAGGTTTGTGGACCCGGTCCAGACACGCTTCCCATCTGCAATGAAAAACTTGTTGTGCATGAGGCCCGACTTCTTGGTGTCGGGGCTGATCTTCACCTTCGAGTTCGCGAGAATCTGGCGTGCGGCTTTGTTCTTCGGCGACTCCCACCAATCCGCCTCGATCACAACATGAACATCGACCCCGGCCGCCGCACGCTCGGCGAGTTTCTCCGCGACGAGGATCATGTCCACCTCGTGTGCGGAGCCGTGGATGTTGGTCTTTGCCGAGTCCAGGAACTTCAGGAGATTGTGAATCAGCCCGTTGGGGTCGTCGGCAGCCTTGGGGCCGAAGAAAACGCGTATCGGCTCCTCGGCGCGAACGAGACCAACATGTGCGAGCACCAGGACGAGACTGAGCAACCAGCGCATATTCTGCTCCTTGGGCCGGGCGTGGCCCAGCGGTCACGAACGCGGGGAATTCTCTGCGGTGAACATCGCCTGGGCAAAAGCATCCACACACGAACTTCACGGGGAGGTTTGTTCAGCCTGCGTGCGAGCGGGGTTGCCTCTCCCCAGGATCAGGGTAGCGTATTGGTGGTGTCTGCCCCGGTGACGGGGATGTGGCAACGGGGGGAGGTCGGCGAAGGCGGGCGCTCCCTCACTTTATCTCCACTACTGATCAGCCCCCGTCTGATATTCGTCGAGTGGCGGTAGGTTACTCGGGTGGAACACCCCAGCGATATCACGGTCATCCCCGTAGATCATTGTCCACGCCGGCGATACACTGGCGACCAGCATGTTGGTCACGTCCGGATCGTCCACGAGATTGTCGATCCGCACACTCGCGAGGTTTGGCAACTGCACGAGGGCAGATGCAAGCAGTGGGGTGATCGGAGTCGCTTGGCTGCCGAACCCGCTCTCGTAGACGAAGCTCGCGAGGTTTTGAAATGTCGTGGAGCGGAACAAGTGGTGGAGTACAGCTTCCGGGATACCTTCGCCCGTCAATTCGAGCGAGCGCAGATTGCTCCACTTTTCCGAAGCCAGCGTGGCAACCGCGCCTGCTCCGAGGCGAGTACCGAGTAGGTTCAATCGTGTCACCGATTGTGGCAGATGATCCGATGCGAAGATGGTGTCAACCACCTCTGGCGCGGCATCCCAGTTACCGGAGAGATCCAGCACCCGCACGCCGCGAAGCTTGTCCGATTCCGCGATGATCCAGGCTAGTTCCTGAGTCAGCCCGCATCTCGACAGTGTCAACTCCTGCAACTCGCACCGGCTCGACGGGCCTAACAGACTGCGGAGATCGTCCACAGTGAGTGGGATGTTCTGGAGGTGGAGTTTCCGCAAAGGGAGTTCGGCGATTCGGCGGAAGAGTCCTCCTGGGGCCGCTCCACCTTCCCATGGCTCTGACCCGCAGAGCCGGAGACTCTGAAGTGAGTTGGGCAATCGGCTTCGGAGTGCGTCGATGTGTTCCGCTGGACTCCTTCCCAGGTGGATGTCGAGGTCCGTGAGTGAGTTCCAGAAGAGCATTGCGCTCAGCCGCGTGAGCAGTTCCGGTCGCACCGAGTAATCGCGGAGTCGCAGCGACCGGAGGTTTTCCCAGGGTTGGAGTGGGCCACCATCGGAAAGCCAGTGGCCAGGGTCGTCCGGGTAAGTGTCGAGGGACGGAAGCGTCAGTTCTCGCACTCTTCGCGCGGCCGGTGAGCGCTCGAATCGGCGACGTGCATCGGCGTTGAGCGCGAGCATCGGAACCCGCAGCGATCGCAATCCCGTGAGGTGAGGCGATTCGAGGAGCAACACGAGGTTGCTCCGTGGCGATTTGTGTGGCCCCTGGTGGTGAATGCGGAGCGTCTCAATGTGCTTCCACTCTTCGCACGCCGCGACCCGCTGAACGAGGTCATCGGTGGCGCGCATCCAACCCGTCAAGCTCACGTCGCGAACCGGTTCGAGAGCCAGCATCTGCCGGCGATGGAACAGAAAGTGCCGCATGTGCAGGTGAACGTACTCGATGAATCCGCGACGAAACCGGGCCTTGTTAAACACCAAATGTGAGCCGCACCACACCTTCGCGTACTGCTTGAGCAATCGCAGTTCACGGGCGTGAAGCTCGCCCTGCCGCAGATCGCCTGGCTCCAGATTTTCGCGTTCGATCTGTGTGCGGATGAACTCGGCCCGTGCGACGCTGGCTTCGTCGCCTTGCTCCTCGAACCAGTCCGCACACGCGAGTCGCGGGGTATCCTCTTCGGGATTCGCAAGGATTGCAGCGATGAGCGCCGTGCGTTCCGAGAACATGGTGCGGTCTCGAGATTGGTTGCGGGCTTATTCACCGATCATCGGCAGATCGAGGCCGTTCTCCTTCGCACAGCGAATCGCAATGTCGTAGCCCGCGTCGGCGTGGCGCATCACGCCGGTGCCGGGGTCGTTGCGAAGCACACGCGAGATTCGCTTCGCTGCGGCTGGCGTACCGTCGCAGACGATCACCATACCCGCGTGCTGGCTGTACCCCATCCCAACACCTCCACCGTGATGGAACGATACCCACGTCGCCCCGGATGACGTATTCAACAGCGCGTTCAAGAGCGGCCAGTCGGAGACCGCATCGGAGCCATCACGCATTCCTTCCGTCTCGCGGTTCGGGCTGGCGACCGAACCCGAGTCGAGGTGATCGCGACCGATGACCACGGGCGCTTTCAACTCACCCGAAGCCACCATGTCGTTGAAGGCAAGGCCGACGCGGGCGCGGTCCTTCAGCCCGAGCCAGCAGATGCGAGCCGGCAATCCCTGGAACGCGATCCGTTCGCGTGCCATGTCGAGCCAGCGGTGAAGCTGCCGGTTGTCGGGAAGCAATTCCTTTACCTTCGCGTCGGTGCGTGCGATGTCGGCAGGGTCGCCGGAAAGCGCGGCCCATCGGAACGGGCCGATCCCCTCGCAGAACAGCGGCCGAATGTACGCGGGCACGAACCCCGGGATGTCAAATGCATTCGCGACGCCGACGTCCTTCGCCATCTGCCGGATGTTGTTGCCGTAATCGAGGGCGACCGCGCCGCGCTTCTGAAGTTCGAGCATCGCACGCACATGAACCGCCATCGACTGCTTTGCCGCTTCGACGACGCGGGCCGGCTCGGTCTTCGCACGCTCACGCCACTCGCTCAGCGTCCAGCCTTGCGGAAGGTAGCCATTGAGCGGGTCGTGTGCGCTCGTCTGATCGGTGACAACATCGGGCGTGATTCCACGCTTCACGAGTTCGACACACACATCGGCGGCGTTGCCGAGCAACCCGACCGAGACGGCTTCGCCGTCTCGCATGATCGCGAGCGCTTCGTCGAGATTCGCAGCCTTGCGGTCGAGGTATCGTGTTCGCAGGCGGAAGTCGATGCGTGTCTCGTCACACTCCACGGCGAGCAACCCGAAACCCGCCATTGTCGCGGCGAGCGGTTGAGCGCCGCCCATGCCACCAAGCCCGCCGGTGAGAATCCACTTCTTCGTGGCATTGCCGTTGAAGTGTTGCTTCGCGACCGCCGCGAACGTCTCGAACGTGCCTTGCACGATCCCCTGCGTGCCGATGTAGATCCAGCTTCCGGCCGTCATCTGGCCGTACATCATTAGCCCGAGGCGATCCAGTTCGTGGAAGTGTTCCCACGTGGCCCAGTGCGGCACGAGGTTCGAGTTGGCGATGAGCACACGCGGGGCATCGGCATGCGTCGGGAACACGCCGACGGGCTTACCGGATTGCACGAGCAGCGTCTCTTCGTCACCGAGTCGCCGCAGCACTTCGACGATTCTGTCGAAGCATTCCCAGTTGCGTGCGGCGCGACCGATGCCGCCATACACGACGAGATCGGCGGGACGCTCGGCAACCTCGGGATCGAGGTTGTTCATGAGCATTCGCATGGCCGCCTCGGTCTGCCACGACCGACACGAGAGCGAAGTGCCCCGCGGCGCACGGATGACACGCGACGGATCAGAACGGGTGAAGCTCATGATGATTCCTCCGCCGAAGTATCCATCACGGAAACCTGCCAGGCCACACGGGCCGCGACACGGGCCGCGTTACCATCCGTGTCCAGCTGGGGATTGAACTCAACCAGATCGACGGCCGCGACCTTGAAGTTCTTGAGGATTGCCGACGTTAGCTGAGCCACGACTTCGAGCGGAACTCCACGGGCTGCTGGGGCGCTGACCGCAGGCATGATCGCCAGCGGCAGCACATCGAGATCGATGCTCAGATAGAGATGGTCCACCTCGCGGGCGTGGTCGATCAAACCCTCGCTGACTCCATCCAGGTTCCACGGAACAAGATCGCCATCGCGATACCAGCGGACATTCATCTCATCCGCTCGCTCGAACAGAGCCAGCGTATTCGACGGTTCAGCGATACCGAGGCACATGTAACGGAACGGCTTCCCGTTCGCTTCGCACCACTTCGTCATCTGATAGAACGGCGTACCCGAGTTCCCGGGTTCGTCGGCTCGCAGGTCGAAGTGCGCGTCGATGTTGATGACGCCGATCCTCTGATCCGGCCGCGCCGCGACGATGCCTTGGAAGGTGCCCCACGCGGTTTCGTGCCCGCCGCCCAGCACCAGCGGTCGATGTCCGGCGCGGATCGCGTCGGCCACGACTTCTGCGAGGCGCGATTGCGCCCCTTCCATGTCGGCGTCGTCGCAACGCACGTCGCCCGCATCGTACACCGGAGCCTGCTGGTGCCACGCGAGGTTCGCCAGTGCTTTGCGAATCGCACGAGGACCGTCCTTTGCACCGACGCGGCCACCATTGCGGCGAACGCCCTCATCGCAGGCGAAGCCGATCAGCACGATGCCCGGTGCGCAACCCGGTGTCAATGGTCTCACCATCTGATGCCAGCGAAGCGCGTTCGGGCCGTCGGCCACATCAACGCGACCCGTCCACACGCTCAGGTCAGGCTCGGGCATGGGTATCTCATTTAGCTGCCGGCTTGCCGGCGGGGGAGGCGTGACCGCCGGCAAGCCGGCGGCTAAGTGTTTCGACCAACGGATTGGCACCCAACTGACACACGATCTCGGCGGGGTGCGATACATCCCACACGAGGAAGTTCGCTTGCTTGCCGACTTCGAGGGTGCCGAGGCGATTGCCGCGACCGAGTGCCTTCGCAGCGTTTCGCGTTACTCCCGCCAGCGCTTCTTCGGGTGAAAGTCCAAACAGTACGCACGCCATGTTCATCGCCAATCGCAGCGACGCGAACGGCGACGAGCCAACGTTCAGGTCAGTTGCCACGGCCATCGGCACACCGGCAGCGCGGAGTGCGGCCACCGGCGGTTTCTGTTTCTCACGCAGGAAGTAGAACGCGCCCGGCAACAGCACCGCGACCGTGCCAGCCTTCGCCATCGCGGCCACGCTCGCATCATCGAGGTATTCGATGTGGTCTGCCGACCAACCGCCGTGCCGGGCGACCAATTCCGCCCCGTGCATGTTCGTGAGTTGTTCGACGTGTCCCTTCACCGCGAGGCCGTGTTGCTTCGCCGCGGTGAAGACGCGATCACACTGCGCCACCGAGAACGCGATCGACTCGCAGAACACGTCGACCGCGTCAGCGAGTTTCTCGCGTGCCACGGCCGGAATCATCTCATCGCAGATGAGCGAAACGTAGTCGTCCGCACGGTCGGTGAACTCCGGTGGAACCACGTGCGCCGCCAGCAGCGTTGGCGAAAGCTCGATGCCAACTTCCGCCGCGACCCGTCGCGCAGCACGCAGCATCTTCAGTTCGTCGGCCGTGGTGAGGCCGTAGCCCGACTTGATCTCCACGCACATCACGCCTTCAGCTGCCAGCACCCGAAGCCGCGGGATCGCGGCAGCGACGAGTTCATCTTCGGTCGCGGCTCGGAGTGCCTTCATAGTGGAGAGAATGCCGCCGCCGCGTTTCGCGATGTCAGCATACGTCACGCCGGTGAGCCGCATTTCCCACTCGGCCGCCCGCGATCCTGCCCACACGAGGTGTGTGTGGCAGTCGATGAACCCCGGCGTGATCCACTTCCCACCGCAATCGTGAACCGGGCCACGGAAAGCTCGCACTTCGGGCGAATCCGGCGGCAGAATCGCCGCGATCTTCTCGTTGTGAATTGCGAGTGCCCATCCGTCACGCAGTCCGTACGGCGCGTTCACGGTGGGGTCGAACGTGGCGATCTTCGCGTTCACCCAGAGTGCGTCGGCGTTCATAGTCGTTCCTTGCGAGCCACGGGGTTAATCACCCAACACCACGGGGATGAACCCCGTGGCTCGCCTTTACGAAACCATGTTGCGGAACGGTTCGCCCAAAGCGGTCTCGATGTATGGCGTCACGCCCCAGAAGCGTTTCATCTCGCGATACTCGGCGACGTGTGCCACATCACCTCTTGTTGAGTCTCGCCCGATTCCTCGAAGACTCGGAATAGGCTCGCCTGGAGCACCGCGAATGGCACGAATCATCAGGTTGCGGGCCGTATGCTCCGTGCTCACGAACTCCACGACATCGGTGCGATAGCCCACGATCCGCAACGCGAGTGCACGGAAAGCGTCGGTCACGAGGTCGGCCGTGCGTTCACGCAGAATGCCGTGCCGCAACAGTGGACGCAGCACTTCGCTTGGGCCTTCGGCACGCAACTCGCGGTTCAATGCGTGATGGCAACACGGCACGCTCAGTAGCAACTTGGCCTCGCCGCGCACGGCCTGTGCAATGGCGTCGTCGGTGGCCGTGTCGCAGGCGTGAAGCGCGAGCACGATGTCCGGCTTTACCTCAATGCCGCCAATGCGACCGCACGCGAACGATAGCCCGTTCGCCGCGATCCGTTCCGAACGCTCGATGCTTTTGCGAATCACTTCCTCGTTCACATCCACACCTAGAACGTGCGACGGGATCGCCAGAACATCGTTCAGGTAGTGGTGTGCCGCGAGCGTGAGGTAACTCGACCCGCAACCGCAATCGAGGATCTCGACGGGCCTGCCAAGCTCACGCAGTTCGGCCGCTTCGAGAGCATGACGGAGTTGCTTCAGGAACTCGTTGATCTGCGTGAACTTCGCCCGCATCGTCGGCCGCACGCGGCCATCGGCGGTGGCGATGCCCATCACTTCGAGCAATCGGTCGGCCTTGCCTTCGGGCAGCGGCACATCCTTCACGCGGTTGTGTGGTTCCACTGCTGTCGTGGCATTGCTCACCGCACGCCGGCCGACGAGCACCTTCCCCTTCTTCGTCGTGCGAAGGTCGAGTTCCTCGGCGTCGGTCGTGATGTGGATGCCCGAGAAGCCGACCGCGAGAACCTCGGCCAGCGGAGCGGCGGCTTCACCCGGCGAGAAGTTTCGCGTGGTGTCTTTCTTCGCGTCGAAGTACGAGAACTGAAGATGTCGTTCGCCGCGTAACTCGACCGGCCGCACAACGACACGCACCCAAGGGGAGGGCGTGTTGCCGCGGGGTACGCCCGCGAACGTCGCCCGGCGAAACGCCGGCCCGAGCACGAGTGAGGGAATCAGTTGACTCAATGATGCGGGGTTTTCGATCTCCATGTCATCATGTTATCCCGCAGGAGGAGGTGGCGGAACGGGTGTCGTCGTCACTGCTGGACCCCCGGACAATTCCGTGCGAACTCGTTCGCGTTCCCGGTCGATTTGTTCGGGCGATGCCCCGAGTTCTCGCAGCAGCGATTCGGTCATCGCCAGCGCAACTTCACCTTCGCCAGCGAAGACCGCGTCGGCACCGGCCCGCAGCAACTCCGGGCGCTCGCGGAGGTAGGTCGCACGAGCTAGCACGCGCACTCCGGGGTTCAACATCCGCGCGACACGCACGACCTCTTCCGCTCCTTTCAGCCCGGATGAACTCAAGAACAAACTCCCGGCGCCTGGCACCCCGGCTTCCTTCAGGGTTTCTGTGTGGCTCGCGTCGCCATACACGGCAGGAATTCCGTCTGCACGCAGCCGTCGCACGGTTTCCAGGTTCATCTCGATCACCGTCGGCTCGATGTCGTTCTCTTGAAGTAACCGAACGAGCGTTCGCCCCACGGGTCCGTATCCGACCACGACAGCCCGATAATGGGGTTCCAGCGTCGGATCGGCATCCGGTCCGCTGTGGCCGCCTGGTTGCTTCGTGCGAACGTTCAAAAACTTCCACAACTTGGGTCGCCGCTGCGCCCATCGTTCGATCCTGCTCCCTGCCCGATACACCAGTGGATTCACTGAGATGGACACAATCGCCACGGCCACCAACGTGTTCATCGCCTCTGTCGGCAGCACTTTGAGCGATGCTCCGAGCGCTGCCAGGATGAACGAGAACTCCCCGATCTGAGCCAGCGCCAGCCCCATTCCAAGTGAGGCTCGAAACGGGCGGCGGAGCAAGAGCATCACCGCACACGTCGTCAGTGGTGTGCCGATCATCACAACTGCGAGCGTACCCAGGACCAACTGCGGTGATTTCAGCAAGAATTCCGGGTCGAACATCATGCCGACCGACACGAAGAATAACACCGCGAAAGCGTCGCGCATCGGTAGCGCATCCGTCGCTGCTCGAAGGCTGAACTCCGATCGGCCAACGACCATTCCCGCGAGGAACGCCCCCAGGGCCATCGACACGCCGAACATCTGGGCCGATCCAACCGCAATACCGATGGCGACGACCAGCACGGTCAGAGTGAAGAGTTCCCGTGAATGCGTTGCCGCGATGTGACGCAGTAGCCACGGGATGATTTGCCCGCCGCCGACGAGCACGACCACGGCCAGGGCGATGATCTTCGCCGCCGCGATTCCGAGCATCATCGCGAGTTCAGTTCCCCCGGCGGCATTCGGCCCGAACAACGCAGGCATCAGCACGAGCACAAACACCGCGAACACGTCCTGAATCACAAGCCAGCCAACGGCGGTGTGGCCAACTTGCGTGTGCAGTTCGTTTTGATCACCAAGCACTCGCGTCAGAACAACGGTGCTGGCAACAGATACGCACAGACCGAACACGATCGCGGTATCCAACCCCCATCCAAAGATGCTTCCGACGGCTGTTCCCAAAGCGGCCGCGGTGACAATCTGCACGATTGCGCCGGGTATGGCGACCCGGCGAACCGCGATGAGATCATCGAGGTGGAAATGAAGCCCGACGCCGAACATCAGCAGGATCACACCGATCTCGGCGAACTGCTCGGCGATGGTCTGATCCGCACGAAACCCCGGGGTGTAATCGCCAATCATGACACCCGCAAGGAGGTATCCGACGATGGGTGAAAGGCCAATTCGGTGCGTCAGATAACCCAGCGCGAGTGCGGTACTCAAAGCCCCGGTGAGCGTGAAAATGAGGTCGGCATTGTGCATGACGCTATGGTACGGGTGAACCAGGAGTTGCCACGGTGAATGGCTGCATACCACGTGGACTGTACGCATCGTGCCGCACTTGCCACGATGCGTCGCTTGCACGATAGCACCAATACCTCGGAGTTTTCTTGCGTTGCAGTCTGAGGCGCGGTAACCTCCTGTTACGAGTCTCACCAAGCCTGCCGTGAACTGCCTGTTTGCCCGGTTACACTGCCTCTGCATCCCGCCTGCTGACTCCGCTCTGGAGATCGCTCATGGAACAGAAATTCGACGCTACACCGAAAGCGGAACTGCGTCTGAACGGGCGCAAAGTGACCCGTTCGACCGTGATGAACGACTGGGGTATGCAACTCCGCTGGGTCGTGAAGAAGGACGGCAAGGAAGTTGCTACCGCCCCCGCTCGTGCCGACGACTCGTACCAACATGCCGACACCACGCCAGGCACCTATACCATCGTGCTTCAAACGTGGAAGTACGTGAATTACGCCAAGGACGCCAAGGGCGAGTTCACGAAAAGCAGGTTCGTCGAAATCTCGAACGCTGTCACGTACACGATTTGACATTTAGCGGCGGGCTTGCCCGCCGTGCGCTCACAAGACACAAGACGGCGGGCAAGCCCGCCGCTAACTGGAGTTCGACATGCTGAACATCGGCTCCGAACGCGTGCCGCTCTGCTCCGGGCCAAGTCGCCGGAGCTTCCTCACGGCCGGCGCGACCGCAATGGCGGGTCTGTCACTGCCCACCCTCGAACGCCTCACGGCTGCCGGGAAGGTGAACGAGGACAAGGCGAAGATTCGCAACGTCATCACGATCTTCCTGGTCGGTTCGCCTGGCCAGAATGATACCTGGGACATGAAGCCGGACGCCCCCGAGAACGTGCGCGGGAAGTTCAAGCCGATCAAGACGAACGTCACCGGCATCAACATCTGCGAGCACTTCCCGCTGATGGCCCGGATGATGGACAAGGTTGCGCTCATCCGCAGCCTGCACTACAACACCGGCGCGTCGCACGAGAACGGCCAGCGCTGGATGATGACGGGCCACGACTTCAACGCCGATAACATGAAGCCGCACTTCGGGAGCGTCGTCTCCCGCGTGTTCGGTTCCAAAGGCGACCTCCCCGCGAACGTGATTCTCCCCGGCCCCATCGGCAACACGGGTGCCGGCCCGCTGCACGGTCAAACCGCTGCCCACCTTGGCAGCGCCCACGAACCGTTCTTCCTCAACGCCGACCCGGCACTTCCCGACTTCAAGGTGACCGACCTCGAAGTGCCACAGGGCGAATCTGCGTCGCGGCTCGACGCCCGCAAGCGGCTGCTGGAACAGGTCGATGACCTGCAACGCCGCACCGAGACGAAGACGACCACGGCCCACGACGCCGCGTATTCACGTGCGTTCCGACTGCTGACTTCCCCAGAGGCGAAGCGAGCGTTCAACATCAGCGATGAACCCGCGAGCGTTCGTGATCGCTACGGTCGCAACACGTTCGGCCAGAGTTGCCTCATGGCGCGGCGGTTGGTCGAGAGCGGCGTGCGGTGCGTGACCGTGAACCACTTCGACACCGTGTTCAACCTTTCATGCTGGGACATGCACGCCGACGGCGGCGGCCTGAACAACTCGTACCTCGATTACGAACGAATGCTGTGTCCGCAGTTCGACTGGGCATACACGGCACTGCTGCAAGACCTCCAGGATCGTGGTTTGCTCGAAGACACGGTCGTCGCGGTGCTGAGCGAGTTCGGCCGCACGCCTCAGGTGAACGGCAAGGGTGGCCGCGACCACTACCCCGCCGCGTGGACGAACTTCCTCGCCGGCGGCAACATTCGCGGCGGTCAGGTCATTGGTGCGACCGATAAGATCGGCGCGCGACCCATCGACACGCCGATCGACCCACGGCAGATGCTGGCGAGCATCTATCACGCGATGGGGATCAACCTCGACGCCACGATGATGCCCGGCCCCGGCGACCGCCCGATCCGCATGGTCGAAGCCGAACCAATCCGGCAACTCTTCGCGTAAGTAGGAGAGAAGACAAGAATGGCCACAAAAAGGCACAAAAAGGCACAAAAAGCAAAGACGGAACACCAGAGCGTCAGACGCAACACGGTCTTCCTTTTTGTGTCTCTTCGTGCCTTTTTGTGGCCATTCCTCTTCTTGCTTCTCTGTTCAGCTCTTACGGCGGCGGAGCCGAACGTTCGCAATGTGAACGTGCGCGGGTTGCAGGTCGGTGGAATGACCACCATCACCATCGACGGCGATGCGTTCGGCCAGCCGCCGAAGTTTCTTGCGCCCGTCAGCAAACCGCCACGGTTATTACTCCCGTTCGCCGCCAAGCAAACCCTGAAGCCCGGTCGCACCGACAAGCGCGCCGAGTTCGACGTCACGCTCGACGACACCATCGCACCCGGGCTGTATCACCTGCGAGTGATCACTGAGGGCGGCGCGAGCCTGCCCGTCGTGGTGGGTGTTGATCGCCTCGCCCAGAAGCCGTTCGGCCCAACCATCGAAGTGTTACCCGCCGCGTTGCATGGGACCGTGTCAGGGGCGAGCATTGCGGAGACCACCTTCACCGGGAAGGCGAACGAGAAAGTTACCATTGAAGTCGAGGCCCAGCGGATCGGCAGCAAACTCCGCCCCGTGGTTCACCTGTACTCGCCGAAGAAACTGCAACTCGCGTGGGCATGGGGAACGCCCACCCTCGACGGCGATGCCCGCCTTGAAGCGACACTCCCTGCTGATGGCACCTACACCATCACGCTTCACGATGCCGAGTACGCGGGGCCGGCCCCGGGGCACTTCCGCCTGAAGGTCGGGCAGTTCGGGTATGTCGATCAGGTCTTCCCACCGGTCGTTGGGAAAAGCGCGAAGAGTGTGGACTTGATCGGTTCTGCAATCACGCCGGTGACTCTGCCCACGGCGAAGGGGAACGTGCTGCTGCTCGACTGGCCGAAGGAACGATACTGGAGTGGACCGCGACCGTGGGTCGAGGTCAGTTCGCGGCCCGAGTTCACGGAACCAAGCGAAGCGGGGAAGGTTCTCGAACTGCCGGCGGGATCGGCCGCGGTGTCGGGCAAACTCAGCACGCCTCACGAGGAAGATCGCTACAAGGTCGCCGTGACGCCGAACACGCGGGTGCGGTTCGAAGTGTTCGCGGAACGTCTCGGCGCGCCAGTCGATGCCGCACTCGTGGTTCGCAACGACGCGGGCGGTGCGCTGGCACAAGCGGAAGATTCGCCCAACACCCTCGATCCCGTGCTCGAATACAAGGTCCCGGACAAGGTCACGTCGGTGATCGTCGGTGTGGTCGATTCCGCAGGTCGCGGGAGTCCGCGTGCAGGCTATCGGCTCGTAATCGACCCCGTGAAGGGAGAAGGGCTGGGCGACTTCACGCTGACGACTCCCGTGCAACGGCTCACACTCCCCGCAAACGGGAAGACCGTTGTGCCGGTGTTCGCTGATCGGCGCGGTTACGAAGGGAAGATCGACGTGATTGCCGACGGGCTTCCCGCAGGCGTGAAACTCGAAGGCACGACGATCACGCCCGACGCGGATGGAACCCTGGTGGTCGTGACTGCGGGGCAGATCGCCATTCCCGGGATTTCTTCGTGGAAGGGTCGCTCTGCGGATGCATACACCGCTGATGTTGTGCTGAAAGGGCACCCGCTCGAGCGTCTCCAGCCCTGGCTCGCGACCGAGCTTTCGGTGGCACCGACGAACTTGAAGGCAGCCGATTTTAGCGTCGACTGGAAGAACCTGCCCGCCGATGCGGGGCTAAGCCCTGGGGGCAAACTGGCACTTCCCGTCACGGTAAAACGGCTCGACCCGGCCGCGCCGGTGCGGTTGGTGTTGCTCACCAGTCAGGCTCCGCCGGTGAACCTGGCCAGGCAACCCGATCCGAACGCGGCGATCCGAGCCGAGAAGCCCGTCGAACTCGCGGCCAAGGTGAGTGACAGCGAGATGTCACTGTTGCTTCCGGTCGATTTGCCTGCGGACTCGTATCAGATCGCAGTTCAGGCGGAACTGCTGAGCGCCGACAAGACGCGCGTGCTGGCCACCGCCGTGACGCCCGTTCGGATCTTCGTTGTGAAGTTACCTGTCGCGATCAAGGCCGACGTACCCAAGCTGGATGCGAAACTCGACGCGAAGATGCCCACGATAATCGAAGTTAAAGGTACGGCCGAACGGATGCACGGATTCGCGGGTGACATCGCGGTGTCACTCACGGGAGTACCGGCAGGGGTCGCCGTGCCAGCACCGATCACCGTGAAAGCCGGCGAGACGAAGTTTGCCGTGAAACTGACCCTGCCGCCAGCCACGCCGGTCGGCGATGTGAAGCTGAAGTTGTCCGCGTCGGGAGTCCCCGATGCGAAGCAGCCGAACGTCCGTGTGAAGGGCCGCGAGATCGAGATTGCGCTGAACGTGATCGCGGCCCCGAAATAACTCATTTAGCGGCGGGCTTGCTCGCCGTCCGTTGAACCGGTCCGTTGTGGCGGATTAGAGGACGGCGGGCAAGCCCGCCGCTAAATGAGGCGAACCCGAGGGCGCGATGACCCAAGGCATCCACCTGATTTGGACCACATATGGAACGTGGCTGCCGGGTGATCGCCGTGGCCACTGGTCGCCTCTGTTCGATCTCTACGGCAGCATTCGCGAACAGGGTGGGAAACTTAACATCCCGGATTCTGAGACCGTGGCCCGCGTCTCCTCGCAGATGACAGAACCACCGAAGTGGTTGACACCTGAAGAAATCGCCGTCGTTGCTGATGAATTGGGAAAGCTGGTGACACCGCCCAATCCGCCTGCGTGGGCGGCAACGATCGAAGCCAACCACGTCCACCTGTTAGTCGGCCCGATGACCGAGAATATTTCCCGGTATACCGGCCGATTGAAGGGACGAACGAGTAGCGAAATCGGAGCGCTGCCGACCAACTCCGATCGCGAGCGAGTCTGGACGAGTGGATACTGGAAGGTGTTTCTTTTCGATGAGATCGCAGTGCAGGCTGTGAAGCGGTATATCGACGCGCACAACACCCGCCGGGGGTTGCCCGCCAAACCGTATCCGTGGATCACGCCCTATTTAGCGGCGGGCTTGCCCGCCGTCTCGAATCGCCAACAACGGACGGCGGGTAAGCCCGCCGCTAAATAACCATGACACGTCTTTCCCTCATCGCGCTGTTCGCATTCGTCGCGGCCCCCGCGGTCGCGGCCGATCCCGTCACCGTTTCACCGAATGCCATCGACATTAAACACCACAGGCACCCGCACGCGATCCAGGTTCTTGCCACGAGTCCCGAAGGCTTCTCGGTCGATCTTCGCGATACAGCGAAGTTTACGGTCGCCGATCCGAAAGTCGCGGTGATCGAGGCGGGCTGGGTGAAGCCGGTTACCACGGGGCAAACCACCATCACGGTTGTTGCAAACGGCCAGACGTTCACCATTCCCGTGAAGGTCACCTTACCGGCTACTGAACCGGTGATCAGCTTTCGGCACGAGGTCATGCCGGTGCTGTCGCGGGCAGGCTGCAATGCCGGTGCGTGTCACGGCTATTCGCTCGGTAAGAACGGTTTCAAGCTCTCGTTGCGTGGTGCCGATCCTGAGCCGGATTACGCGGGCATCGTGCGGGAATCGGCCGGTCGCCGCATCAGTTTCCAGAACCCTGCGGCGAGCCTGATCGTGACCAAGGGTCGTGGTGAATCGGCCCACGAGGGCGGCACTCGCTTCAATCGCGGCAGCCTCGCCGACACCATCTTCGTCAAGTGGGTGACGCAGGGTGTCCCCTCGGATGTGAAGGATAAAACCGATGTCATCGCCGTGCGGATGATCCCCGACAAGTTGCTGCTGAAGCCTGGCGACAAGCACCGCATCCAACTTGTCGCCGAGTACAGCGACGGCACGAAACGCGACGTAACCCGCCTCGGCATCTTCGCCGTGAACAACGATCAGTTCGCAAAGGTGGATGATGACGGCATGGTCACAGCGGTGGCCGCCGGGGAAACGGCCATCGTCGGCCGCTTCGAGCGGATGTTCGCCGCGACCGGAGCCACGGTTCTCGATCCGGCCGCGAGCGCGAAGTTCGTTCCGGCACCGATCCCCACGAACCTCGTCGATAAGCCCGTCATCGAGAAACTGAACCGCCTCAAGATCTCGCCATCCGCGATTTGCACGGACGAGGAATTCCTGCGCCGCGTGTACATCGACATGATCGGCGTTCAACCGAAGCCGGACGAAGTGCGGGCGTTCCTGAAGGATGCCGATCCGAAGAAGCGTGAGAAGGTCGTTGATGCACTCTTCGAGCGGCCGGAGTTCGTGGATCAGTGGTCGCTCAAGTGGGGCGATCTGCTCCAGAACTCGCGGAACGCCGTGTCTTCCCCGGCCATGTATCAGTTCCGCGAGTTCATCCGCGGAGCGATCGCCGCGAACACGCCACTCGATGAATTCGCTCGCCGATTGCTCACCGCAAAGGGCGGCATCTCCGACGACCCTGCCTCGGTGTACTTCGCCATCAGCAAGGACACGAACGATACCATCGAACGTGTCACGCAGGTGTTCTGCGGCGTGCGGATGCTCTGTGCTCGCTGCCACACGCACCCGATGGAGAACTGGACGCAGGCCGATTACTACGGACTCGCGAGTTTCTTCAACCAGGTCGCGGCACGGGCCGACACACGCTCCACCGTGCCGAATACCAAGCTCATCAGTGTGAACCGCACCGCTGGATTCGCCACGAATCCGCGTTCAGGTCAGGCACAGCCGCCGCGCTTTCTCGGTGCCGACGCTCCAAAGATGGAGCCGAACGCCGATCGCCGCGATACCTATGCGAAGTGGCTCACCGACGCCAAGAACCCATTCTTCGCCCGCGGCATCGTGAACCGATACTGGAGCTATTTCTTCTTCCGCGGCATCATCGACCCCGTGGACGACATCCGCAGTACGAATCCGCCGATCAACCCCGCATTGCTCGAAGCACTCACCGATGATTTCGTAAAGGCGAAGTTCGACCCACGCCACCTGATTCGCCGCATCGTGCTGTCGGACACTTACCAGCGGAGCAGCACGCCGAATGCTTCGAATGCCAAGGACGAGCAGAACTTCTCGCGTGCCATTCCACGGCGGGTGCCAGCCGAGGCGCTCCTCGATTCGCTCGTGCAGGCCAGCGGCATCGCGGAACCATTCTCCGGCGCACCCGGGGGCTTCCGCGCTGCACAACTCCCCGATGGCAACAGTGACAACGTGTTCCTTCGGATGTTCGGCAAGCCGCAGCGAATGGACGCCTGCGAGTGCGAGCGCGATAACGGATCGAACATGCTCCAGGCGCTGCACTTCATCAACGGCAAGAGCATCCTGGGTCGCGTTCGCAACGCAGCAGCGAGACCGTCGCAGCTTGCGAATCAGAAGCTCACTGACGAGCAACTGATCGGCGAGATCTACCTGTGGAGCGTTGCCCGGAATCCGTCCGCGAAGGAGCTCTCGGTGGGGCTTGAGTTCTTCAAGTTGCACGATCCGAAAGAACGCCCCGCCGCGGCACAAGACCTGATGTGGGCATTACTCAACAGCCGCGACTTCCTGATGGTGCATTAACGCCGACTCCAGTAACTCGGACGCCAGCCTGCCATCGCAGCCTGGCGTCTTGTTCCGTTACCAACCAGCCATCGCGTGCAGTTCCGTGGCACGTTTTTCGATCAACTCTCGCATTGCCAGCTTCTCACGCCACTCGGCCGGAATCCCATCGACGCCGTAATACGCCCCTGCGATCTGCCCGTAGACCGCACCGGTGGTGTCCGCGTCCTCGCCCAGGTTCACCACGGCGAGTGCCCCATCGCGGAAGTTCTCGGTCGTGTGGAACGCCCACAGCGCCGCCTCGAGGGTGTGGATTACGTACCCGCTGCCGCGAATCTGCGGCGGAATCTTCACCTTGAACGAGCCGCGCGCGATCGCTTCCACTTTCTCGGCAAGCGGGTTATCGAGCCAGCACTTCACGGCGGGTTCGTAGTCGTTGTTCAGGATGGCACGCTTCGGCATACCGTTCACCGCCGCAAGGATCAGCCCGGCGAAGTACCGGCATGCATCCACGCACTCGACGGCTCCGTGGGTCGTGCGTGAACTCTCCCCGGCCATGTGAATCGCCTCGACCGGATTCATCGCAAATGCGAGCGGCGCCGGTGCGAGCCGCATCAGCGAACCATTCCCGGCCGAGCCTGGACTCGTCGATCCGGAGTATGGCTGATGGTGTTCCTGGAACGTGGCGAGCGACGCACGTGTTGCATTCCCGATATCGAAGCAGCGTCCCTTTACGCTGAGGTGCCCGTCGCGCCACCAGCGCACATACGTTTCGAGTTGGTGGATCGGGTCGAACGCACGCTTCGTGATGAGGCTCTCGGCGAGGCACAGCGCCATGCTCGTGTCGTCGGTCCATTCGCCGGGTTTCAGGTCGAACGGCCCGCCGCCAACCATGTCGGTGAGTGGCTCGAAGCTGCCGGGGTGTTTAAATTCCAGCGTGGTGCCGAGTGCGTCGCCAGCGGCGAGTCCGAGCATTGCACCCCGGTAGCGGTCGAGCGTGGTCATGGGTGAACCCGTGCGGCGAGTAAGAAGCCGCGATCACCATACACCTTCGGTGCTGCGTGTGGAAGGTATGGCGAAGCATAACGCGAGCAATAGACTCAAGGCAGTCCATGTTGCATACCAGGAGTTGCGATGAATCTCGGAATCCGTGGGCGAACAGCCCTTGTGTGTGCGTCGAGCCAGGGGCTTGGCAAGGCGTGTGCGCTCGAACTCGCACGGGCCGGGTGCATAGTCGTGGTGAATGGTCGAGACGTGGCCGCGCTGGAACAGACCGCCGAAGAAATTCGACACGAGACGAACGCCAACGTGATTGCGGTTGCGGGTGATGTCGCCACGCACGAAGGGCAACATGCACTTCTCGCGGCTGTGCCGCACGTCGATATCCTCGTGAACAACAATGGCGGCCCGCCGTTCCGCGACTTCCGCGATGTGGACCGCACGGCCATGCTCGCTGGCGTGGTGGGGAACATGGTCGCGCCCATCGAACTCATTCAACACGTGATCGACGGCATGGTGGAACGACACTTCGGCCGCATCGTGAACATCACGTCAGGCTCCGTGAAGATGCCGCTGGCGGGGTTGGATCTGTCGAGCGGCGCGCGTGCGGGTTTGACCGGTTTCCTGGCGGGTGTGGCCCGGTCGGTGGCGCACGCGAACGTGACCATCAACTTCCTGCTGCCGGGGTCGTTCGACACCCGCCGCTTGCGTTCCTCGATGGAAGCCGCCGCGACCAAGACGGGAAGCGACATCGCCGCCGTGCGAACGGCGAAGCAGGCCGCGATCCCCGCCAAACGGTTCGGTGACCCGGCCGAGTTCGGGGCGGCGTGTGCGTTCCTCTGTTCAAGCCACGCGGGGTTCATCACCGGGCAAAGTCTGCTCATCGACGGCGGCGCGTTCCCCGGAGTGCTGTGACTGATACATACCGAATCGTGTGAATTGGTTTTCATCCCTGGGACCGCGGGCATCTTGCCCGCACGCGAACACCTCCATCCGCATCAAGTGATGCTCCGCTGCGAATGTGGCGACATAGCTATTGCGGGCAAGATGCCCGCGGTCCCAGGGAAATACATCAAGCTGATCCGGTAGTAGTTCTGGCTCGGCCTCGCAGTGTCTCCAGTTCCTCCGGGTTGATCCCGTGCGAACCGATCCGCCGGTGAGCCGGGTCGGGTCCGTGGCAATCGCTGCCGCCGCTGACGGCAAACCCGAACCGCCGTGCCACCTCTCGCAGCGTTGTCGTGCGTGAGTTCCGCCCCCATGGATATTCCACCTCGATCGCATCCAACCCGTAGCCGGCCAGCGAGCGAAAGGCGTCGTCTGCCAACTCTGCGGACGGATGCGCCAGCGAAGCGACCCCGCCCGCCGCGTGAACGAGGTGAATCGCTTCCTCGACCGGCACGAGCACTTTCGGCAACACCTCGCCTCGCAGCGGCCCGAGGAACCGGTGGAACGCTTCCGTGCGGTTGTGCGTGATCCGGCACTCGACAAGCAACGAAGCGATGTGCCGCCGACCGAGGCTCGGTGTCGTATGTTCGATGCGGCTCACGCTCTCTTCGGGCAAGCGATGGCCACGGTCAGCGAGCTTCGCGACGTAATCCCGGAAGCGTTCGCGACGGCGATCACACACGCGAGTGAGGGCAGAGTTAAGTTCAGCATGATCGGTGCGGATGAAGTACCCGAGCAAGTGAACCTCGCGCCCGGCGAACTCTGCGGAGATTTCGACGCCGGCAATTACTTCGAGCTGTTCGGGTGCTGCCTTGCGAACCTCCGCCACGGCGGCCAGTGTGTCGTGATCGGTGACGGCTATCGCGGCGAGTCCGGCTTGCTGTGCGAACGCGGCGACCTGTGCCGGCGTGAACTCGCCATCGCTCCTGGTGGTGTGAAGATGCAGGTCAGCGCGTCGGGGTCTGGCGAGTGCCGCAAGCTGACTACCAACTGAAGTGAAAGGCGAACGTCGCGGCATGAAACCCGATCGTGGTGGTTATGGGAGCAGTTCGGCAACGCGAATCTTGGCGGTCGGAGCGGCGATCGGTGAAGCGGTCTCGCTCTCGGCGAGGATCTCGTGAGTGCGATACGCGGTGGCCCCGAGACCGGCCGACAACGCTACCGGGTCGCGGAAAACATGCAGTTGACGGTTGGCGACATCAAGAACCCAGTATTCGGGCACGCCCGCTGTGGCGTACAGTTCGGCCTTGGTCGTGGTGTCAATGAACAGTGATGATTCCGCAACCTCAATCACCATGACAGCACTTGTCGGCGTGCGTCCGAGGAGTTCTTTTCGAGTACCCGTTACGACAGCAAGGTCGGGTCCAGGGTCGTTATCGGTGCCAACATCAAAGCCCATCTGGTTTCGGATATGGTGCCCAGTTGCAAACACAAGGCGTAGCCAATCGTCGAGCACACCGAGGCTATAATCGTGCGGTGGGTTCGGAAACACCATCGTGTATACCTCACCGTGAATCAGCATCGTTTTGAGACCATCGAAGATGCTCGATTCGCCAAGTTTGCGATATTCAGCAATCGTCCATCGGTGGGGAACTGGGTCAGATCGCTTCGAACCTGATGTTTTGCTCGGTGGTGGGGTGAGCGTGGCTGGTGTCATGGCGTTCTCCGTGTTCTCGCCAGCTTAGCGTCAGGATTTGTCAAGCACCAGATCGACGACCCAGCAGCCGCGAACGTGCGTTCCGTCGCCGCGGCAGTGGGTCAGAATCTCGACGTGTTCGCAACCATCGCTCCGCGTCGCGCCTAGGCTGGGCGTTGGCGCATCAGTCGAACATCTTGATCAGTTCGGTGACGCTCGTCAGCGTCTCCAGTTCCCAGCAGCGTGCCAGGATTCGGCTCGCCTTCTCCTTGCCGTATTTCGGCTCCACGGCGCGGCGGAACTTCGCCTCGACCTCCGCATCGGTCATCGGGTTGCCGGCATGGCCACGTGGGAACTCCACCTCCCTCGCGATCGTTCGCCCATCGGTGAGCGTCACCGTGATCCGGTTCGGAATCCCCTTCGGGTAACGCGAATCGAGGCCGGCATCGTGGTTGACCTTCACCTTGCCGGTGAACGTGACCAACTCCGGGTTCGTGAAGTGATCCTCGTCAAAGGTGGGCAGGTATACGTCGCCATCGTAAAGGGCGGCGGCGGTGCAGTACGGCAAGCTGTGGTCGGCGGTCTCGCGGGTCTTCGGCGTCCACGCTTCCGGGTACTTCCCGATGATGTTGTAACTCGCTTCGAAGGTGTCGATGGTGATGCTCGCCACCTGCGACACATCGCCACCAAGTGTTGCACGAATCTGGAGTGCGGCGTCGATGGCACTTTGCGAATGGTACTCGGCCGGCCAGAACTTGATGTACGTCTTGTTGATCATGTACCCATCGGAGTTGCCGAACTCGCTGCCGAACGGTGCGGGGTCGAACGGTTCTTGCGACACCAGCTTGAAGAACCCGAGATCGCCCTCGAAAATCGGAGCCGGGCCGGACAATCCCTCGGCAGCGAGCGTCGCGGCGAATACGCCGTTGCGGGCCGCGTTCGCGAAGGCACAACCCTTCCACTCGCTCAACTCCCCGCTGCGAGTTTGCCGCAGTGCCACGTTGCATACCCCCGCCAGCCCAACCGTATGCGTCAATTTGGTGACGTCGAGATTCATCAGCTTGCCGGCAGCGACGGCCGAGGAAATTGCTCCGTAGGTGACGTGATCGACTCCATGCTTTCGTAGGCTCGCGGCATCGCAGAAGCGGCACTGAATCTCGTACGCAAGCACGGCCGCGGTGATGAGGTCTTTGCCGCCGGCACCGACCGATTCGCCGACCGACAGCACGGCCGCGAGGTTATCGCTGGGGTGTGCCGGTTCCTTGCTCAGGTAGGTATCGTTGAAGTCGAGGTAACGGATGAGCAGGCCGTTGACGAACGTGGCCCATTCGATGCTGGAACTGCCTCCACCCAGGAGCGACGCCCCCGGATTGCCACTGACTCGCAGGGCACACTTGCGGGCGATGTGGTACGCCTCGGCGGGCATCGCTCCGACGGCAGTCGCGAAGGAGTCGATGAATCGCCGCTTCGTTTCGTGGATGGCTTCCGTGGTGAGCTTGTCGAATGTGAGGCCCGCGGCATAGGTTGCGAGCCGATGGGCGAGCGTGCGTGCGGCCATGAGTTCCCCCGTGTGAATAGATGGGGGTTGTTGTAGCGACTCAGGCGACGGGGAACCTGATCAAGGATTCGCCGACCTCGCCACAAGGGCGAGGCCGGCGAAAGCACATCACTTCTGTGGGTCGATCCAGTTCGGCGGAAGGGTTTCCTCACCATCGGGGGTGACGACGGCCACGATCACCTCGGGACTGAGGCGGCTCAGCGTGATTGTGACCACGCTCCCATCGAACAACCCCACGTTGATCTTCTGGTTGCCCAGCATCTTCAGATCAGGCAAGGGCTTCTTGGGATCGAACGGAATGTCGTCCGGCTTCGTCCACGTGACCGGCGGGCCACCCTCAACGGTCATGATCGTGTTCGAAGTACCATCAGTGATGCTGATCAGGTTCGTAATTTTGCTGTTCGGTCCGAATGTGGCACCGGGGCCGTAGAAAACCTTGAAATAGGTCTGCCCGACTCCGGGGGGTGCATTCTGGCTTGCATACACCTTCGGCATCAGCGGAATGAGCCTCTTGTTGTTCGGACTGTCCCACGGTTCATCGAGCTTGAACTGGTTGTACAGTTCCTGCTGCCCCAGATATGGGAGCAGGTGAACTCGCCAGCTCAGACCGCCAGGACCGCCGTCCGGTCCTTGCGTCCACGATTGCCGTGGCAACTTCTGATAGGTGTCGTGGTAGTTGTGCATCGCGAGGCCGATCTGCTTCATGTTGGCCTTGCTCGATACGATGACTGCGGTATCGCGCACCTTTTGCATGGCCGGGAGCAACAGGCCCGTGCCAACGGCCGCGACACTGACGTACGCCCCGCCCATTGAATTCGAGTCGAACGTGGTCACGAGTTCGTTCCCCTCAACCGTCACGGCTGGGTTCGCGAGGTGTTCGTCAATCAGGTTCAATGCTCCGTAGCCCATCAACCCCAGGACCGCTTCAGGGAGTTCCTTGATTGGTCGCGGGGTCGTCTGCCCGGGCTTCCCGTCGAGCATCGCCTTCATCTGCTTCTTCGGCTCATCAAGCTTCTTGCGTCCTTCGGCGGCGAGTGCTCGCATCGCGGCATCCGCGGCGGCGGCGTCGGCTTCGGTCTTGTAAGCGGCGCGAACGTCGAACTTGGAGCCTTCAGCTGTGAACGCGAATCCGATCGAGATCCCCTCGGCCTTCATGAGCGTGCGGACTTCCTTCTCCAGTGCCTTGAACTCGGGGTCGACCCGTTCGAGGTTGACATCCTGGAGGCCGAGTTTGTTGATGTTGATCCCAGCAACGATGTGCCGACCGCCCTCGGCGGCCGTCTTGATGGCTGCGCTCAGTGGGCCGACGGGCTGCGTATCGCGTTGCTTGCCGACGAATTGCTCCATCCCGCTGACCGGACCGATGACCATGACCGTATCGCCGGAGAAGTAGATTCCCAGATCGCGGGAACCGTCCGACACCTTGTCCATCCACATCTCTTTGCCGTCGATCACCCGTTGAGTGCCTTCTGGCATGTACGTGCTGCGGATCTTGGCGGCATCAAACGGCTCGCGGAACGCCAGGATCACGACTGCGCTGGCAAAGTCGGATGTGTTTGGCGTGTCGAACGGGAGGTTGAGTCCACCCGGGAGCATTCCCGGTCCACCCTTTGGCACCGGCGGAACGCCACCCTTCGGGGGGATGCCCTTCGGTTGAGCACCCTTTGGGAAGGCTTTCGGCTGGATCGGGTCACTGTCGGCGCTGCGGAGGAACACCACGGTCATGCGATCGAGCGAGGAAGGTGCCGGGACGAACCCCTCGTCGAGGATCTTGAGCGAGTCCGGCCCGGCCTTATCGACGGCCTTGCGGAACTGGTCGAGATACTCCGATTTCCAGATGTCGCGTGCTCGAATGTGAATGAAGCCCGAAGCGTCGGTCGGCACCATTGCCAGTTCCTTGGCTTCCCCCAGTCGTGGCCCGCCGGGGATGCCGGACTTGCCACGTTTGATGAGGTACATCCCTCCGGCCCCGATCAAGCCACCGACGAGCAACCCGCTCAGCAGCAAGACCCAGGCTTTTCCGCCCCGTCGTTTTGGTGTGCCCAGCATCATGTGAAAGTCTCTGTGGAGTGGAACCGCGCACGGACAGTTCTCCGTGTGCCAGGATACCGAATAGAAGTGTAGCCGATGTTGGTGCGGCGGTCACCTGGTAGCTGCTTCTGGCCCCCGCTCGTCGTTCGTGTTGAGGAACTTCGCCAGGGGAACGCACATCGCCTCGCTGATTGCCATGTCGTGCCCCGCGCCGTCAACCCACATGAATTGCTTGGGCGAGTTTGCAGCCGCAAAGAGCGCTTCGCCATGCGAGAACGGAATGATTCCGTCAGCGGTGCCGTGGGCGATGAAGACCGGCCGCTGCACGCGAGCGATCTTCGAGAGGTTGTCGAACCGCGTGGACATCAACGTGGACGTTGGCAGCCAGGGGTAGTGGTACTTCGCGGCAGCAGGGAGTGAGGTGAACGTGTACATCAGCACGAGTGCCCGGTGATCGTGCCGTGTGGCGAGTTCGACAGCCGTGCCGCCACCGAGCGATTCGCCCATCAGAATGATGCGGCTCGCGGGGATCTTCACCTCGTCGGTGAGCCAGCGGAACGCCGCATCGCCCGCAGCGTAGCAACTCTGCTCGTTCGGCTTCCCATCGTTCTTGCCGTAGCCCGGGTAATCGAACACGAGCACGCCAACGCCGAGCGCACGTTGCAGGTCATCGGCGAGTTTTCCACGGTGCGAAAGGTTGCCGCCGTTGCCACACGCGAGCAGCAACGCACCCGCAGCGGGATCGTTGCCGGGCAGCCACCAGGCGTGAATCTTCGTTCCATCAGCCGAGGGGAATTCGACATCGCGGGTGTTCGTGTTGACGGGTGCTTCCCAGGCCTCCGCCGCAGAACTGGGCCGGAACACAAGGCGACGTTCGATGAACCAGAGCACAAGCAGCATCCCGAGATAGAACACGGTCCAGCGCAGCACGAACCGGCCAATCCGGTTTCGCCGCGAACGCACGGGCACGGGTTGTTCCATGTTACGGATTCCCAGGTTCGCAGCGGCCCTGAAGAAGGAAGCAGGATTAACCACAGAGGCACCGAGTCACAGAGAAAGCAGGAGAAGACAGTTCTCCAATTCATGTCTCACTCTTGTCTTCTCTGTGTCTCGGTGCCTCTGTGGTTAACCCGGATTTGGTTTCACTTCGATTTCATCCGCCAGGCCAGCACGAAGCTGATGACCACGACGAGCCAGCACAAAGCCGGCACGGCGTCGCCCAGCACGGCATACCACGATCCGCGTGAATCCAGCGGCACCACCACAGCCACCACGCCTTCCATTTTCTTCGACGTGGACCACGTTTCGCCAGGAATCGCGATCACGCGGCCGTCGGAATCGATCAGGCCCGAGATGCCCATGTTGACCGACCGCACGATCGAACGCCGGGCTTCGATCGCCCGGAAGCGGCAGATCGCGAGATGCTGCTCGTGCTCCTCGGTACCATCGAACCAGCCGTCGTTCGAGATGTTCACGATGAAATCGACCGGCTCCGAGGCCGCGTATTGTCTGGCCAGGTACGTGTCGGAGTCCTCGTAGCAAATCAGGCAGCCGAAGGTGTAGTGCTTGCCGTTAGCGGCGGTGAGCGGAAAGCGTGTCCACAGTTGCCCGGGTCGGCAGGCGTAGGCGTGCTTGTATGGCGTGAACACCGACATGAACGGGAACGTCTCGCCGAGCGGCACGTATTCGCCGAACGGCACGAGGTGCATCTTGTCGTAGCGGCCGAGCTTGTGACCCCGTTCATCGAGCAGCAGCGCGGAGTTGTACTTCCAGCCGCGATCGCCTTCCCAGACCATTGCATTCAGGCCGAGAAGCGAGGGGACCTCGAAGCGAAGCCGGCCGAAGTATTTCTGCGTCTCGGCCGTCTTGCGTGCGAACTCCTCGGTGGGGGACGAACCCGGCATCACCTCGAACCACTCATCTGCGAAACAGGTCTCGGGCCACACGACGAGGTCCGGTTTCGGGTCGCCTTCCAGGGCTTGCATGTGCAGCGCGGCATACGTCGTTACCAGCGCCCCACCGCGAAGGATCTTCTCGTCCTGGGGCACGCTACCTTGAATCGCCGCGACCCGTGGCCCCGGCGTGAACTCGGGATGTTGCAGGCGAGAGTACCCATAGCCGAGCGAACTCGCGAACAACACGAGCACGGCGAGCGTGGCGAGGATAGGGCGAACGTCTCTCTCGTTCCCGGTTGGAGCAGAGGGGCGAACTCGATCATCTCCGTAGCTCTCACCCCCCACCCGCTGCTTCGCAGCGACCTCCCCCACAGGGGGGGAGGTTAAATCCTTGCCCTCCCCCCCTGTGGGGGAGGGTGGCGAGTCTTCGAGCCGGGTGGGGGGTAGAGCGACGACATCTCGAGGGGCTTCACTCAGCCACCGTCGCACGGTCGCGCTTCGCAATACCCACCCCGCGATCGCTCCATTTACGGCGGCGACCACGAACGAGACCGCATACACGCCGCCGAGGTCCGCGATCTGAATGAGCGGCAAGAAGGCGTGTTGGGTGTAGCCGAGGAAGTACCAGCCAAAGCCGATCATGTGCTGAAGGCCGACGTAGCTCATGAACCCGAAGCCCGTCGGGAAGTGCATGCGGGCGTATTCAAGGCTCACCCAGCCCACCGGCACCGCGAACGCGAGCGGCACGCCGAGGCGATCGAGCCTGCGGATGAAGTCGAGCGCGAACACCCACGTGATCGGCATGACGATGCTGAGGCCTAGCCACGACATCACCATCATCCGGTGCGCGACCATCACCCACTGCGTCGAGAGCGCGAAGAACGTGACGCCGCCGAGGTACGCGGCAAGGTAGCGCCGTCGGCGTGACGTTTCGGCCCGCACGAGCGTCAGCCACGGCACCAGCGCGAAGAAGGCGACCGGCCCGAGGTTCAGCGGGAAGAACGCCGTCCAGAGCAGCACGCCCGAGAGAATCGCCGGCACGAACACGCGAGACATCAGGAGTCCTTCCACGAGAAAGCAGGACTAACCACAGAGGCACAGAGACACAGAGAAGACCGGAAGACAGGAGTTCTTCAAAACAATCTGCTCATTTGGTCTTCTCTGTGTCTCTGTGCCTCTGTGGTTAGTTCAACAACACTACCTGAACCAGCATTCCGGGGTCGAGGCGGCTTTCGCCCGGGGGCAGCACCAGCAGCGCGTCGGCCTGCTGCAAGCCACGCAGGTCCGGCGCGCCGAGCCACGGCAACGGTCGTACCGAGTAGCCGCTTTCACCCAGTTCCAGTTTCGCGGGCCGATACGTCGGGCGGTCGTTAACCTCAGCGACTCCCTCGGCCAGCGGCAACCTCACCGTGTTCGGTCCCGGGTTCGCGTGACCCGCCAGCACCCGCATCGCCGGCCGCACGAACAGCTCGAAGCACACGGCCGCACTCACCGGGTTGCCGGGCAGTCCGAACACGAGCGTGTTCCCCTTCGTGCCGAACAGCAGCGGTTTCCCCGGCTTCAACCGCACTTGCCGGAAGTGAACCGCGACGCCGAGTTCTTCCAGCACGGCAGGCACGAGGTCGTACTTGCCGACCGACACGCCGCCCGCGATCAGCACGATATCCGAGCTATCGAGTTCGTTGCCGATCAGCGCCAGGAGTTGATCGACGGTGTCGGGGCCAATTCCCTTGTGGGTTCCGATGCCGCCGGCCCGCACGACCTGAGCCGCGAGCATCGGGCCGTTCGAGTTGCGGATCTGCCCGGGCTTCAGCGGTTGGCCCGGCTCGACGAGTTCGTTACCGGTCGGAAGGATGAACGCACGCGGTGCGGGGAATAGCTTCGCCTCAACTGCCCCAAGCCCGGCCAGCACGCCGAGCGCCGCGGGGTTCACCACGGTTCCTGAGGGTAGGACTACACTCCCCGCACGCATTTCTGTGCCGCGTGCGAACACCCACTGCCCCGGCTTCACGCGCTCATCCGTGACCCGCACCCGTTCGTCTTCCAGCGATTGCGTGTCTTCTTGCATCACGACGGCGTCGGCACCATCGGGTATCGGCGCGCCCGTGAAGATGCGGGCACACTCGCCGGCCCCGATCGTTCGCGTGGGAACAACCCCGGCCGCGATTTCGCACACGACCCGCAACTCGGAGTTACGTGCCGAGCAATCCGCCGAGCGAACCGCGTAGCCATCGCGGAGCGACTTCGGGAACGGCGGCGAATCGGCATCGGCGCGAACATCATCTGCCAGCACGCGCCCAAGGACCGCAGGCGAAAGCGCCGTCGTGCTCGGCTTCAGTGGCTGAACGCGAGCGAGGACTTCGGCGAGCGCATCCGCGACTTCGAGCATCTTCTCTCCAAGGCATGAGGGGGTGAAAGGGTGAGCGGGTGAAGGGGTGACGAACCCCTTTCCCCGTTCACCCCTGCACCCTTTCACCCCTTCACCTTCTGCCGGTTCCCTTCGCCCATCAGAACTACTGTCGGTGTGTGCGCGCGAGCTTCGTCGTTCTCGTACTCGCCGAATGTCGCGATGATGACGAGATCGCCGGGCCGGATCAAGTGCGCACCCGCACCATTCACGCATACTTCACCGCTGCCACGCTTCCCCGGAAGGGCGTAGGTCGTCAGCCGGATGCCGTTGGTCACGTCCCAAACGTGGATCTGCTCGTGCGGCAGAATGTCGGCGGCATCGAGGAGGTCGGCATCGACCGTGAGGCTTCCTTCGTAGTGCAACTCCGCTGCTGTGACGGTTGCACGGTGAATCTTCGATTTCATCATGTGGCGACGCATCAAACCCTCCAGATAGTGCTCCATGACATTCTACGTCGCCGGGCTAAGATGGCGGACAGTCTCGCCAATGGCGGAATGCGGATCGTGGATTGCGGAATGAATAAGTGAATCCTCATTCCACGTCTTCTAATCGGCATTCCGAATTCCGCATTCCGAATCAGGACATCTCCCATGAAAACTGCGTTGAAGGTTTGTGTCGTGGCAATCGCGTGCACGGTTGCCGCTCAGGCAGAAGACAAGTCGGCGAAGGCCCCGGAAGGGTTCACCTCGCTGTTCAACGGCAAGAACCTGGACGGGTGGAAGGCCACGGGCAAAGCCGATCAGTGGGCCGTTGAGGAAGGTGCGATCGTGTGCAAGGGTGGTGGCGGCGGCTACCTGCTGACCGACAAGGAATACGGCGATTTCGAGTTCCGCTGTGAGTACAAGTGGGGCAAGGCTGCCGGCAACAGCGGCGTGGCGCTGCGTACCCCCGAGAAGGGCGACCCCGCTTATGTGGGCATGGAGATTCAGCTGATCGACGACGAGGGTTGGCCGGGCAAGCTGGCCGAATATCAGCACACCGGATCGATCTACGACGTGCAGCCCGCGAAGCCGGCGTCGAACAAGAAGATTGGCGAATGGAACACGGTGCGGATCGTGGCCAAGGGTCGCAAGGTGACGGTCGAGCAGAACGAGAAGGAACTGGTGAACGCGAATCTGGACGACTACGAGAAGAAGTTCGACAAGCACCCGGGTCTGAAGCGCGAGAAGGGGTTCATCGGCTTCCAGAGCTACAACGTCCGCGTCGAATTCCGCAACGTGTACATCAAGGAACTGAAGTAAGAAAGACGAATCAACCACAGAGTCACAGAGGACACAGAGAAGAGATCAAACACCGAGACAAGACAGAGTTTGAAAATAACTTTTCTCTCTGCCTTTGGTTTTCCCTCTGTGTTCTCTGTGACTCTGTGGTTAATCCTGCCTTCTCATAGCCACGTCGGTTCCCAGCCCTTGCGGTACGGTTTCGTCAGCAGTGCATTCGCGGCGGGTGAGTTCGTCACCTTCAGCGCTGCGGCGTCCCACTTTAGCGTTTCGCCGGGGACCCGGATTGCCACCGTGCCAAGCAACACCGCTTCCGTCAGGCCGCTGGCGTAGTCGAAGTTCGAGGTCGTCTTACCCACCCCACGGCACGCGTCGGCCCAGCCCGTGTAGTGATCCACAGCGTCCACCTTCTCGATCTTGAATTCCTTGAACGATTCCTGTGGGAACAATTGCGGCATGGCGACGTGCGGGATCAATACCGATCCCTTCTCGCCAATCAGGAGCGATCCCGAACCCGGCAACTTCACGCTCGCGGCCAAGCCGAGCTTCTCGGGTGCCGGGGTCTTCCCTTCGCCGTCGTACCACGTCACCTTGATGGTTTTCCCTGCGGTGAAGTTGGTTCCCGGGAACTCGTAGCTCACCACTGAGGACTTGTACCACACCTCCTTGTTCGGCACCGATCCTTCGGCCCGGATCGTTGTCGGGGATGTCAGGCTCAGCGCCATGAACACGGGGTCGAGGATGTGGCAACCGAAGTCGCCGAGTTGGCCGTTCGAGAAGTCCTGCCAGCCACGCCAGTTGAACGAGTGGTACAGCTTGGCCTTGTACGGCCGCTCGGGAGCGACGCCGAGCCAGTCGTTCCACTGAACCGTCTCCGGTACGGGGTCGGCATCTTTCGGGCGATCGTCGGCGAGGAGCCAGCCCATCTTTCCGGCTTGCCAGGAGTGAACTTCCTTCACCTTCCCGATTGCGCCATCGCGAACGAGCTTCACAGCCGTGCGGTAGGCCTCGTGCGATTGAATTTGGTTCCCCATCTGCGTGACGACGCCGTACTTCTTCGCGGCCAGTTGCATCTGCCGGGCCTCGTGAACCGTGTGCGTCAGCGGCTTCTGACAGAAGACGTGTTTGCCGAGCGCCATCGCTGGCATTGCAACCGGGGCGTGCATGTGGTCCGGCGTGGAGACGCTAATCGCGTCGAAGTCCTTGGGTTGGTCGAGCAACTTCCGCCAGTCGGAGAATGTCTTCGCAGAGTTGAACTTCGTCGCGGCGCGGCCAAGGAATCCGTTGCTCGCGTCGATATCGCACAGAGCCACGACGCTCACCTTGGGGCTGGCCGCGATGCGCGTGAGGTCGTCCCATCCTTTGCCGCCCACGCCGACCGATGCGAGCCGGAGATTCTCGTTCGCACCGAGAACGCGAGACCAACTTGCCGCAGTGAGCACGGATGCCGCGCCGACCTGCTGAAGGAACCGCCGCCGTGTGGGAATGTGCATGGCAATATCCGATATGGTTGGGGTGGGGTGAACAACGCCGAATGTACCCGCAAGCGGCCAGCGGGGCAACAAGCGATGGCACCGGTGCTGTTTGGAATTGCGCGATTGTTTTGCAGCCGCGGATGCGGCGACCGAGGGTAGCCAGGGGTGCAGTGAGCGAAGCGAACAAACCCCTGGAAACGTGATCCAACCAAACGCCCTGCCCCGGATGGGCGACAGAAAATCTCGCATGGCCTCGGGACCAGGGGTTTGCTCGCAAAGCGAGCCGCACCCCTGGCTACCCTCGGTCGCCGCATCCGCGGCTCAAATCCAAGAAAGCAAAACTTCAACATCCGCCAGCAAGGGGATGGTCTCACAACCCCAAAACACCAATTGTGAATCTTGCAACCGCCATGATGTAGCTGAAAACCACATCACAACGAAGATTGCAAGTCGCCGAGCCTCGGGTTACCCTCCCTTCAACCCCGAGAGGTAGTGACCATGCCCGACCTGGCCGACGGCGAAACAACCGAGATGAAGGGTTCGGGCAAGAACCCATACCAGCTCAAAAACGTCGGTGGCGTGTATTCGTGCAACTGTCCAGCGTGGCGAAATCAGTCTGTTCCCATCGAAAAGCGAACCTGCAAACACCTCCGCAAACTTCGCGGTGATGCTGCCGAAGAAGCCCGAATCGAAACGGCCCTTCCCGCGAAACCCGCCAAGCCCGAAGGAGCGGCAGAGGTCGAAGATCTGCCCGTGCTGCTCGCTCACGTCTGGACCGATGAGTATGACCCCACCAACTGGTGGATGAGCGAGAAGCTCGATGGCGTGCGAGCATACTGGGACGGTAAGCAGTTCCTTTCGCGAAGGAACAACATCTTCTACGCTCCGGAATGGTTCACGGAAGGGATGCCCGCGCACCCGCTCGACGGCGAGTTGTGGCTGGCCCGCAAGCAGTTCGATCGCACGAGTGGCATCGTTCGGCGCCAGGACAAACCGGAGATCTGGAAGGAACTGAAGTATCTCGTGTTCGACGCACCGGATGCACGCGGACCGTTCGAGGATCGCATGAAGTTCCTCGCCGATGGCGTGGCCTCATGGAAGACCAAGTTCATCGCAATTCACGAGCACGGAGTCTGCACGGGGTTCGATCATCTGCTCACAGAACTCGACCGCGTGACCGAACTCGGTGGCGAAGGCTTGATGCTTCGCAAGCCCGGCTCGCACTACGAGCGAACACGTTCGACCACACTCCTGAAGGTGAAGAAGTTCCTCGATGCGGAGGCCGTGGTGCTGGGCTACGAAGCCGGGCTGGGTCGGCACAAGGGTCGCGTCGGCGCGCTCACGGCACGGCTCGGCAACGGCAAGGAATTCAAGGTCGGCACGGGCTTGAAGGACAAGGAACGCGAGAACCCACCGGCCGTGGGAAGCATCATCAACGTCAAGTATCAGGAACTCACCAAAGATGGGATTCCGCGCTTCCCGGTATACGTTGGCTTGCGCCCGGACGGCAACCCGAACGCGGCACCACCGACCCGCAAGAAAGAACAGCTCTCCGCCAATCTTGGGGACGTTCGAGGCTTGAGTCGGGAAGGCGAGGCTCCTGCCGAGCCAAAGGCCCACGGCTCGGCAGGAGCCTCGCCCGCCCCGCCCTCCCAAACCCAACTTTCACCCATGAATGGCGGAGAATCGAAAGAACCACCCGCACCGGAGCCGGTCAAGCCGGTCGCGGTGAAGCTCAAACCCGTACCCGTTCCCGTTCCTGCGAGTAGTCAGGAGGCAGACGCCTCTCACTCGCCAACACCTGTTCCCACTGGAGGATCGACGATGGCTGCAACCCCGAAGCGGTACTTCGAGTTCATCGATGGCGACTCGCGAAAGTTCTGGGAGATCTGGATGGAAGACGCGGTCGTGACCACGAGCTGGGGCAAGATTGGCACGGCAGGGCAGACGAAGCCGAAGACATTCGCGGACGAGGCGAAGGCGAAGAAGGAATACGACAAACTTCTCGCGGAGAAAACCGGCAAGGGCTACAGCGAGAAGCCGCGCCCGGCATGATGCGAGCGTCAGCGACCCACGGGGTTCATCCCCGTGGGTGAGGCGTTCTCCAACACACCATGGGGGAAGAACCCCGTAGCTCGCTTCGCCCTCGGAAAACCGGCCTCACAGAGGCCAACTATCAGAACGATGCAAATCTGTTCATGTCTCGCATGATTCGGACTAGGACTCGCAGATGAATTGCCTGCGGAATCACGACGCGACTGCATATCTGCTTTCTGGCACGTCACTTGGTTCTTTTCTGCCGGGCATGAAATTGTTCTGATGAACTTTCTTCCAGACGAATCGATTGGTTCCAGAGGTGGGGTGTGCAGATCACATGGAATCATTTTCCAGCACACCCGTTGCTTGACATTCCCCCCCCACTTACCCCATTTCCAACTGCGGTTGCGTCACCCGCACCCTTCGCTATATTCCGGCCGCCCTTTGGGTGTCGGTCTGCCGCGGAGGGAACCCGTGACCGCCGGTCTGTTCGCACTCACGCTTGCTCTTGGTGCTCCGCCAACCACCGGGTTGCAACGCGGCGACGAGTTCACGTTCACCGGCACCATCGCTGAAGCGGTCAATCGCGCTCCGGATTTCTTCCGCCGCAACCACAACATCGAACTCCGCGTGCTGGTACTCGATCGACAGGACAACTGGGCCGACGCCATTGTGCTCACGCGATTGCAACGCACGGAAGACGCGGTCGGCGGTGCGCTGGGAGTTGTCACGGGAACGGCCGCGAAGGACTTTCCGCCTTCGGTCCGGCTCGACCTGGTGCGCATCCACACCGATGGCACCGTTCACCTGCTCACACCGGTCGGACCACCACCGCTGAAGCTCGCAGCGAACACTCCGGCACGGGGGCTGCCACTGGTTCCGCTCGATGCGTTCGCCGCGTCCGAGTTCGGCATCTTTCCACCTGCGATCCCCCGCGACAACGACGGCGACCCCTGGACCGTTACTCCCGCGAATCGACCGGCCCAAACCTGGCAAGCGAAGGGGTTCGAGTTCCTCAACGCCGAGCGCTGCCGGATGCTCATCGGCAATCAGATGTCGGCGAACTGGGAGAAGCCCATCGGCGGGCAGACCGCGTGGCACCGGGCCGATGCGGTCTGGGTCTCCACTCAGGATGGCACCGCACGCAAGGTTCACCGGGTGATCCGGCAACGCGACGGGAACGCGGAAGCGCCCTCGGCGTGGGTCGAGGTGAAGTATCAACTCAAGGATCAGGCAAGGCTCAACGGGCAGACCTTCGACCGAATGCGCCGTGACGTCGATCTCGCTTACTCGGCCCTGACCGATGCGATGACCCTGGTCCCGGATGCGGTGAAACTCGGCTCGAAGACCTTCGAGAACCGACTCGCCAAGCTCGACGCGCAACTGGAAGAAACCGATCTCGCCAGCCCCTACCGCGAGGCAATGGAAGCGGCGTACCGAATGCTTGAGGATGCCCGCAACGGCAAGACCGCGACAATCCAGCCTGCCGCGGTTGGCCCGATCATCGCTCACAATCGTTCCACCGCCCCGGACGTGGGGCAGCTCGCTCCGGACTTCGTGACCGGCAAGTTCCGGCTCGCGGAACAGCAGGGGAAGCCCGTGGTGCTGGTGTTCTTGCGGCCAGGTGGCGAAACCACGGATCTGTCGCTTGCAATCGCCGATGCAATCGAGAAGCGTTACGGCGGGAAGCTGGTCGTGGTGCCGCTCGCGGTGTTCGGCGATGTCGCCACGGGTGTGAAGGCCCGCGATCGACTCAAACTCACAATCCCGCTCTACGACGGAACGAAAGCCGTGCCGCTATATGGTGTCGAAACCGCTCCCAGGTTCTTCCTGATTGATGGAGCTGGCAAGATCCGCTGGACCTTCACCGGAGTGGGTGCGGAGACAGGGCATTTGCTGAAGGAACAGGCCGACTGCCTGGTCATCCCAATCTCCCCGAATGGCGCAGGTGGAATAACCCCCGCGGCCGTACCGGTATTGCCGCCGATCGTGCCGCGCCCGTGATTGTCGCCGGCCAAGTTGCATGCGTACGATGCATCACGACATGACCACTGGCATGATGCGGTGGCTCACAAGGAAGCGAGCCGCCAGGGTTATCCCGGCGGTCTGACAACATGACCGATTACGAAATCCAGGGGCCTGCGAGAATCTGTGCGGCCACCGGGCGCGAACTCAAGCCCGGTGATCGGTTCCACGCGGTCCTTACGGAGCAGGATGGCAAATTCGTTCGCACGGACTATGCAGCCGACTCTTGGACCGGACCGCCCGAGGGAGTCGTAGCTCACTGGGCTGGCAAGGTTCAAGCTGCCGACAAGCCTCGTAAGCCCGTCGTGAACGACGATCTGTTGCTGGGCTGCTTTGACCGACTGAAGGATTCGACGGATTCTGACGGCTTGAACTTCCGGTACGTTGCGGCGCTCTTGCTGATGCGGCGCAAGCGATTCAAGTTCGAGGATGTGGCTCGCGACAGTTCCGGCCGCGATGTGCTGATCCTCAAGGACTCGAAAGGTGGGGCCGTCCATCAGGTCACGGACCCGCGACTGACCGACGACCAGATCACGACAGTTCAGACGGAAGTGTTCCGGGTGTTGGGGTGGGAGTAATTCCTGGCAAACGTGGGACACTCGTCCCGGTTTGCCCGCTGCGGAGCATCAACCATGCGTCATCTGCGATTCCTCCTCGCCGCGTGCCTGCTTACCTCGAATACCGGGTGCAAGTCGCTCCGTGAGATGTTCGGCATCAAGCCGCCGAGTCCGAACCCGCAGACCGGCGTGGTTCAGAAGGTCTCGGCCGAGCAACTCGTTGGCTACCTCAACATCCAGGCCGGTCGGCTCCATAGCGTCAGTTATGGTGAAGTCACGGTCTCTGCGAAAGAAGGCGACGGCATCCGCGGCGCGATCAAGGAGATGGCCTACCCGAACCTTCGTGGCAACCTCTCGGCCAGCCAGCCACGGAACTTCCGCATGGTGGCCAAGGGCGGCCTGGTCGATGTGAAGGTCGATCTCGGATCGAACCCGGAGCAATTCTGGGTGTACTTCACTGCCCCGCAGACGCAGCCGATGTACGTATTCGCGTCGCACACGGATTTCGAGTCGGGCAAGGTCAAGATCCCGGGGAACATGCCAGTCGATCCCGACTGGATTATGCAAGCCCTGGGCATGACCACCTTCCCAACCTCATTACCGTACACGTCCACGATGGACGAACGTACGCGAACCTACACGCTCTCGTGGCCGACCACCACTCCCAACGGTGTTCCGATCAAGAAGGAGATCGTCTTCGCTGCCGACGATGCCGAGGCGAGCCACAACCAGGCGCAGGTCAAGAAGCATCTGATTCGCGACATGAAGGGGAAAGTGCTCGCGTTCGCCGAGATCAAATCGGCGAAGACCGTACCCACTGGCGGTACCGATCCGCAATCCGGCCGGCCGTATGTGGTGCAATACCCCACGGAACTGCTCCTCCGCTGGGAAGAGCAGAAGTTCGAGATGTTGATGAAGCTCGACGCGGGCCGCGTGAATGGTCAAATGACGCCGCAGGACAACAAGCGACTGTTCGACCTGCCGAACATCCCTGGAGCGAACCCCGTGAACCTTGCCGAGGCACGCTTCGACAACACGGGACGATAGTAAACCCACCACCCCGGCAGTGGACTGGCACAACGCCATGTCGTGAGGTGGTTCACTTGGGTGAACCCGGCAAACCTCTGGAATTGCTGGTCAAAGTTGAAGGCCCCTCAATCGCTCGCAAGCCGGGGCGCGGTGGGGCTTGTTGCATTTCTGGGTAGCTTTGCCCGCCATTCGCCTTTCGAGACGGGGATCATTTTTCGCTGGGGCTGGGCCAGTGCAACTCTTCCGTGAATCGGGTAATCTGTTCGGGAGCAGTCCCATCCAGTTCCCTCTCCACGGAGTTCCATCGTGCCCCGCATCACACGTCGGGAGTTCTCCAAAACCGCCACCGTTGCTGGTGTCGCTACCGCACTGTCAGCGAGCCGTGTTCGCGGCGCGAACGACCGCATACGCATCGGGTTCATCGGCGTCGGCAACCGCGGCGACCAGGTTCTCAGCGCGTTCCTCGAACACAAGGACGCCGATGTTGCCGCGGTGTGCGACATCTACCAGCCCTACGTCGAGTTCGCCTGCAAGAAGATCGGCGGCAACCCCGAGCAGTTCCGCGACTACCGGAAACTCCTTGCCCGCAAGGATCTCGACGCAGTCGTGATTAACACGCCCGACCACTGGCACGCCCTGCAATGCATCCACGCCTGCGAGGCGCAGAAAGATGTGTACGTCGAGAAGCCGTTGAGTTTGTGTGTGGCCGAGGGTCGCGCGATGGTCAAAGCAGGTCGCGAGCACAAGCGCGTTGTGCAGTGCGGCATCCAGCGGCTTTCCAGCCCGATGTGTGCCGAGGCGGCCGAGATCGTGCGCAGCGGCGGCATTGGGAAGGTGACGGCGGTGCGGTGCTTCCACGTGCAGAACGAATGGCCCAAGGGGATTGGCAGCCCCGCCGACGAGAACCCACCCGAGGGCTTCGACTGGGACGCCTGGACCGGCCCGGCACCACTGCGAAAGTACAACAAGAACCGCACCTTCTACCGCTTCCGCTGGTTCTACGATTACTCTGGCGGGCAACTCACGAACTTCGGCGTCCACTACCTGTCGCAGATCCACCGCTCACTCGGGGTCGATGCGCCGCTGTCGGTCGTCGCAGTCGGCGGGAAGTACGCGAACTACGACAATCGCGAAGTGCCCGACACGATGGAAGTGGTGTGGCACTACCCCGGCGACACGCTGGTCACGTTCTCGCAGTTCAACGCAACGGGCGCACCGCCGGCCGCGAAGCCGTGCGAGATCGAGTTTCGCGGCACGAAGGGGACGATGTACTTCCGCACGAACGGCTACGAAGTGGTCCCCGAGGTGGTGACGCAGAACGAATTCGCGGCGCGTTCACCGATCAACCGGGCGCTCGAAAAGGGCTGGAAAGTGGGGGCGAAGACCGAGATCGAACCGAAGAAGCTGGATCAGCCGATTCGCGATGCGGACCACGCCCGCAACTTCCTCGATTGCGTGAAGAGTCGCAAGATGCCGAGTTGCGATGTGGAGTACGGCCATCGCTGCACGACGGCCGCGATCATCGGGAACCTAGCCCACCGAACGCGATCATTCCTGGAGTGGGACGCGAAGGCCGAACGGTTCACGAACAGCCCAGCCGCGAACAAGATGCTCAGCTACGACTACCGGGAACCGTACAAGTTCCCGGGGTAAGGTGTTAGTGGGATAGCGTGCGTGCGGGAAATGACCTACCAGCTTTGCGTTGTTTTGCCCTCCCCCCTTGTGGGGAGGGTGGCGAGGCTTTGCGAGCCGGGTGGGGGTAACGCCTGAACATCTCGGTAGGCATTACCCCCCACCCGCTCCTCGAAGACTCGGAGCGACCTCCCCCACAAGGGGGGAGGTTAAGAAACAGGCACTTCGCGGCAGGCAAGAATGCCTGCCCCACCAATCCGCCATAAGAACCGGTTCAGCGCTTCTTGCCGCGCTTCCCCTTGTCGGGCTTCGGTTGATTTCCGCTCGTCACATTCGGAGCCGGAGCAACAACCGTTGGCGCGGCCTGTGCGGTGACGGGAAGCGTCGGCGCATTCAGCGGGACGGAAACGGGGATCGCCGGTGACTCGGATCGCGGCTCACCGGTCCCTGAGAAGCTCCGCCAGTACCGCAGCGGGATCGCACCGATCGCGATCACCATCATCGAGAGAATCCACGTCCACCGGCAACCATCGGCCAGCGACTTGTTGAAGCCGTAGTTATGCAAGCCGACGCCGAGTTGGTTCGTCCCAAACCAACTCCAGGTCGTGACCATGATGCCAACCACAGCCAGCATCGCCATGCCGCGTTGCTTCACCATGCCACCCCAGCGGGCGTGCAGGATCAGCGAGTTCCAGATCACGATCAGAACGGCCCCGTTCTCCTTCGGATCCCAGCCCCAGAATCGACCCCACGATTGATCGGCCCAGATGCCGCCCAGCACGGTGCCCACGAAGCTCAGCATCGTGGCGAAGCAGGTAATGCCGTAGATCATGTTCCCCACGGCGATGTGCTTTTCCTTCGTGAGCGTCGTGAAGAACAATCCCCACAGGATGTACGTCACGCCCAGGAACCCGGCGATGTACGTCGCGGCGTAACCGAGCGTGACCGTGGTCACGTGCGATGCGAGCCAGAAGTTCGTATCCAGCACCGCCACCAACTGACCGAGCGTGTCATTTCCGTCGGTCGAAAGGTGATGTGCGATCTTCACGGTCACTGCGCCGATCGTCGTACCGACAACCAGGCCGACGCCGTTGCGGAACAACTTCTCCAGGTAAAGACAGGCACCCACGGCCCCGGCACCGATGAGCAGCGCCGAGGAATACAGGTTCGTGACGAACACAAGCGGCCGACCCATGATGTACATGCGGCCGAGAAGCCCCGCCACAGTCAGCACGAGTGCGGCCAGCGCCAGCCCGACTCCGGCTCGCCGGAATGGTTCCGACCAGCCAAGCCAACTGAGCGCACCGCAGATCCCGGCGAAGATGTAGAAGAACGCCGCGTAGTAGAACGGTGCGGCGTAGTTGAACTCCTGCTCGAACTTGGTGGTATCACGAATCGAGGGGTTCAGCGGGTAGACATAGTCGGCCTTGTACGAGGAAATCGCTTCCGCGAAGGCCGCCGGCTTGTTCGCCTTGAAGTTGCTGAGGATGTCGCCGAACGCCGAGGCAGACTCGCAGACCGATTTGCGTTCACGTGCTCCCAGCGTCTTGATCCGCTGTTTGGTGCGACGCTCCAGATCCCGCATCACTGCTGCCTGAATCCCCGGGGTCATCTCGTTCGGGTCCATGCCACGTGCCTGCAAGTCGGCGATGAGTTCCTTACTCGCCTGCTGCCGTGCTTCCTCCGCGAACGATTGGCCAGCCAGTTGATCGACTTCCGCGAGCGTTAGCCAGGTCTCGCTTCCCTTTTCCTTGGGGACAACCGTGAGGTTGTCGCGGCTCGCGAGCCGTTCGTAGGCACGCAACCGGCGACCGAGTTCGATCACTTTGCCGTGGAAGATGTCGCGAACTTCCTCGGGCACCTTCTCGCCACGATCCTTCTTCTCTTCCTTGGCTTGAGCCGCGATGAACACCTTGTCGAAGCGATCGGCGGCCTTGCGAAGTTCGTTCCACGAGTAGCGGTACGAACCCGGGCGGTATTCCAGTCCAAGTTCGCCGAGCAACTGTTCGTTGTCGATGCGGAAAACCTTGTAGTCGCACCCCGGAGTCACGTTCGGATCGCCAGCCGCGAACACTTCGAGCAGCCAGAGAATGGCCGGCTGCATATTGCCGTCGAGATCCTCGAACTCCGACCGACCGCTGATGAACAGCATGTTGGTGCGGGCCACGGAATCGAGTGGCTTCAACCGACCGCCGTCGAGCACGGGGATCGACCCGAACTGCGTCAGGTTGAAGTCCTTGTAGATTTCCTTCTTCGGCATCATCTTGCCGACAGCCCACAGCGAGAACAGGCCGAGTACGATCCACGGGAAGAGCTTGGCGTAGCGGTTCATGCGGCCCTCCGACTGGTGAACTTGGCCAGATTCATCCCGAAGTGGGCGAGCATTCCAATCGCAACAATCACGCACGAGAGGTACGGCAGCAACCAACCGGGGTTCTTCACGACCTGCAACACCGTGCCAGTGTCGCCGAAGATCGTCTGGTGCTGGTAGAACGTCTCGCCGCGGTGTCGCAGCGGGTCGTTCATCGAGATTCGCACCTGCCGGTCATCGCCCGTCTGCGGATCGACGAGGTGAACCGTGCTGGCAAAGTCCTTTGCCATGGTCGTGCCGGTGTACTGCTTGTGCTCGAACTGGTTCAACTCGACCGTGTACGGTTTCGTGATCCGTTCGTTCCGGAGTTGAACCTGATAGGTTTTCCCGTCACTCGCGACCGTGGGCAACACGCACAGGTACTGCCGACCGGTGTAGTTGTCGTACTGCCACAGCGAGAGCAGTCGCTCGGCGAGCACCTCGTCGGTCCCTTTCTTGAGGAACTTCACCCGCACGGCGGCGGCGTCTTCGCGTTCGCTTTTCACCCCGGTTCCTTCGGAGGTGGGAACCACCTTGAAGCGGATGCCATCGAACCGCACGACGCCATCGAGATCGTCGCCTCCGGAAGCCGGCAGGAGATCCGTGTTCTTGGAGAACTCCACCACTTCCACATCGACGGGCAACTCGGGGTTGGACACCTTCATGCCAGACTCAAGCATGCTCTGCGGTATCATCACGCTCTTGCCGGAGTTGTCGGTGAAGACGAGTTCAACCTTCCGGGAATGGTCGATGAAGTTTGTGCCCTCGCCCACCTGAAGCACCATCCGAGATTCGACCGCGAACAAACCCGTGACGAGTTCACCGACCATCATCAGGATGACGCCGACGTGAATCGTGATGATCCCAGCCCGTCGCCAGGAGAACTTGAATCGCACAATGTGCGCCGCGAGCAGATTCGCCAGCATGACGCCCCCGAGGAGCCAGCCACCGGGGAGCGGGAACGAACCGCCCCACGCAGCCGGGTTCGTCGGATCGGACGCTTCCGGGCCGGGAATCTCGAAGAACTTCCAGCCGAACATCGCGATCAGCTTGAACGGTACCCACACGAACCAGGAGCGGAAGTATTCATCCACCACGGTCCAGATGCCCTTATCAACCTGGGCCAGAGTTCCGAAGAACACCAGCGCCATCGCCAGGCTGAACAGTACAACCGTGAGTTGCAGCGATGCCAACGGTCGCAGGATTTTCCAGGCGACGGGCGTGCCGCGACGGGTTGGGCCACGTTCAGGCGTATCGGCTCTTGCGGGCGAGTCGAGGGTCGCGCTCATGTTATTTCCCCCCGTGTGGATTGTGCGGTCCGGCCATGTTTGGTGTGCCGGCGTTTGGATCTTTGGGTCCGGCGAAATCGACTTGAAGGAGGAATCGACCGTTGACCATCCGCTTCCGGACGCGGTCGTAGAGGTTGGCGGGTGTCACGTCGTTCTCGCGTTCCTTGCCGCAAAGCTGAATGTACCACCGCTGCACGTTCGCGAACACGGTTCCGCCCGCACGGCTCACGGCGATCTCGCATGCCCCTTCCGGCGCGATCAATGTCGCGAATCGCATCTGTCGTTCGCCGCCTTTGGTCCACCCCGTGGGAAGCGTCCAACTGACCGGTTGCTCGGGATCGGAGCTTGCTTTGACCGAATCGAGGAAGGTGTTGAAATCAGCTTCAAAGCGCCCAATCACGGCGGAAGGACCGCTGAGTTTGAACACCCACCAGTTCGGGCCGCCATCGCCCACAGAATCGCCGGGGATCAGTGCCGCGAGCGTGCGAAACTGCTTCTGCTCGGGTGGCATATCCTTGACCGGCGGGCGAGTGACGGGTTCATCGAGAACACGGACCGCATCCGGCTTGGAGCACCCGGCTGTGAACAATGTGACAAGTAATGCGCACCGGACAAAACGGGCGGTCATTGAGTGCCATCTCAGGAGGGGAGTTGTCGGGATCGCCTTCGGGGCGAATCGGGGCAGGAAGGACACCCCCATTCTTTCTATCACGCGACCCCAGGTCAAGCCGCATCGGTCTCTTCGTCACGTACCGTCGTCACTTACCCATGCCCATTCCCATGCCGCCCTTGCCGCCGGGGCCGCTGAAATCGACCCGGCTCGCTTTTGTCGCCCCGAGTTGCACTTCCTTGGAAAGTCCTGGCAAATCAGCATCCGTGACCGACTTCAGCCCGACTTCGCCGATCCAGCGGTTCACGTTCATGAGTGGCGTTCCCCCGAACGGATCCGAGAGATACAGGTCCGGAACGCCGTCGCCTTTTTGCAGCGTGACAATCCGCATCTGCCGGGGCGGGCCTTCTTTCCAACCCACCGGGATGATCCAGCTAATCGGGCTTCCGCCCTCGCCGGGCACGCGGATCGAATTCAGGAAGGCGTCGAAGTCCTTCTCGTTGGCGTTGATTTTCTCGATTGGCCCGACAAACTTCACGAAGTAATTGGTTCCATTGCCCGCCGGGATTATGGCTCCCAGGAGCCGAACCTTTGCGTCGCCCGATCCCTTGTTCTCCGGCTTCCCCTGGACATCTGGTTCGCCAGAGGGACGGGTGGACTTGCCCGTGTCCTCGGGGTTTCCGCAGCCCATGAGCACAAGGCACGGAAGAACCATTGCTAGCCAACCACTCCGGGCGACACGGCGAATCGCGGATTGCATGGGAAAGTCTCGAATAGTGAGCAGGGGCGCGAGGCGAATCGAGCGGGGATCAACCCTGTATGTTCTTTCTATCGCGCAGCACCTCGGCAAGCCGGAGATCCAGAAGCAATCCCCACTGTGGAACGCATTTCCTTGACGGTACCCGACCCTTTCGTAATATGCTTGTGAAAGAATTCACAAGGACTCGGGCGGGAGGGCACACGCAATGACCGTTCCCCCAGTGCAGACACCAGCTGGGCTGGAAGCGGCGTTCAGCCTGGAAGCCTATTACCCGGTGCTGATCTTCGCCGTGGTTGCCGTGCTGTTCGCTGTCGGCACCGTCGCGGCAACGCACCTGTTCCCGTTCAAGCCCCGCAAGCTCACCAAAGTCAAGCAGATGGTGTACGAGTCGGGTATGGACCCGATCGGCTCGGCCCGGATGCAGTTTGACATCAAGTTCTACCTGATTGCGATTCTGTTCCTGGTTTTCGACGTTGAACTTCTGTTCCTGTATCCGTGGGCGGTGATCGCTTATGGAGAGGGCGGCGACCAGCTCTGGCGTTCCGTTTTCGGCCGTGTTGCGTTCCTCGAAATTCTCGTGTTCATGGCCACGTTCGTGATCGCCTACGTTTACGCGTGGAAGAGGGGGGTGTTCAAATGGCGATAACCGGCCTGCTGCCCGACTTCCTGGTTACGAAGATGGACGCGCTTGCGAGCATGCTCCGCAAGCACAGCCTGTGGCCGATGCCGTTTGCGACCGCGTGTTGCGGCATCGAACTGATGGCGACCGCATCGAGTCGCTACGACATCGCACGCTTCGGCTCGGAAGCGATGCGGTTCTCGCCCCGGCAGTGCGATCTCATGATCGTTGCTGGCCGTGTGGTGATGAAGATGGTGCCGGTGATGCAACGCATCTGGCTGCAAATGCCGGAACCGAAGTGGTGCATCAGCATGGGAGCCTGTGCCTCCAGCGGCGGCGTGTTCGACACCTATGCCGTGGTGCAGGGGATCGACCGCTTCATTCCGGTGGATGTGTATGTGCCGGGATGCCCGCCGCGACCCGAACAATTGATTCGCGCCGTGCTCGACATCCAGGAAAAGGTGCAGCGAACGGGAACGATCGACGCCCGCGAATTCGCCGCACGCGACACCTACGAAGGACCGACACCGCTGGCGAAGGAACTCGGGCCAGAGCAAGCGATCATCGCGCCAGGCGACTTCAACACCGCGACACGCTTGCGAGTGCCGCTGAACTGATTTAGCCTCGGGTTTACCCGGGGTCTGGTGGAGAACCCCGGGTAAACCCGGGGCTAAATAAGAACCATGCCCGCGTACCTCGACACACTGAATGCGAAGTTCTCCGGGGCGTTCACGACCTCGGCGTTCCGCGATAACCATCGCGTGATTCTGTCGGCGGAGAAGTCGTATGCCACGCTGTTTCCGCTGTTGAAGTGCCTGAAGACCGAGTGCGGGTTCGACATGCTCGGCGAACTGGGCGGCATCGATTACCTGAACTACCCCGGTGCCACCGATCGCTACGGCGTTGTCTACGGGCTGACGAACACGACCACCGGCGAGCGTCTGTTCGTCAAGGCATTCACGAACGACCCGGACCCGGAGTTGCCTTCGGTTTACGACCTGTGGAAGTCGGCCGACTGGATGGAACGTGAAGTCTTCGACATGTATGGCGTGAAGTTCGTGGGCCACCCGGACCTGCGGCGAATCCTGATGCCGCACGAGTTCACCGCGTTCCCGTTGCGGAAGGATTACCCGCTGCGTGGCTACGGCGAACGGCACAACTTCGAGACCGTAACTCGAGCCGACAGTTGAGAAATTTAAAAGGTAAAAAGTAAAAGGTAAAAATGAAGAGAGAGAGGCCGGCAAGACTCTTGCGTCCTTTTTACTTTTTACCTTTTCAATTTTAACTTCGGGTTTCACATGCCTCTTGAAACCGCCACTCCCGTTGAAGACGTTGCCGGTGCAGACCGGGAGTATCTCTACACCCTGAACTTCGGGCCGCAGCACCCGGCGACGCACACCACGCTTCGACTGATTCTCACGCTTGACGGCGAGACCATCGTCAAGGCCGTGCCGGATATCGGCTACCTGCACTCCGGGTTCGAGAAGCTCGGCGAAGACCTCGACTTCAATCAGTACGTGACCGTCGTCGATCGGATGAACTACATCAGTCCGTTCGCGAACGAGTGCGCCTGGTTTCACACAGTCGAGAAGTTGCTCGACATCGAGATCACGCCGCGGTGCAAGTACCTCCGCACGATTCTTGCGGAACTCGCACGCATCAGCGACCACCTGCTGTGCATCGGTGCGGCGGCCCTCGATCTTGGGGCACTCACTGCATTCCTGTACGCCTTCAACCAGCGCGAGAAGGTGTACGACATCATGGAGTTCGCGTCGGGGCAGCGGTTCCACCCGAGCTATTGCCGGGTTGGCGGGCTGATGGCCGACATTTCGGACGACGTGGTTGTCAAGATCCGCGACTTCGTGAAGACCTTCCCGAAGGCACACGCCGACCTGACGGGCTTGCTCAACCGCAACCGCATCTTCGTGGATCGCACCAAGGGGATCGGCGTCATCTCCAAGGAAGACGCGATCAACACGGGTTGCACGGGACCGGTGGCACGTGCTGCGGGTGTGGTGCGTGACCTGCGGAAAGACGAGCCGTACCTGGCGTACAAGGATCTGGCGTCATCCTTCAAGGTGATCTGCGGCAAGGGCGGCGACTGCTACAACCGCTACCGCGTCCGCATGGATGAGATGGCGGAGTCGATGAAGATCATTCATGCGGCTGTGGAGAACATCCCTGGCGGGCCGGTGAATGTGAACCTCGAAGACAAGCTCACGATCCCGGACAAGAACGCGACGTATCGCAGCATCGAAGGGCTGATCCAGCACTTCGAGTTGTTCATGTGGAATCGCCGCTGGGAAACCCCGGTGGAAGAGGTATACGGCGCGCAAGAAACGGCGAACGGCGAACTCGGGTACTACCTCGTGGCCGATGGCGGCGGCAAAGCGTTCCGTGCCCGCACACGGCCGCCGTCGTTCATCCACTTTGCCGTGTTCCCGATGATGATCGAGGGCCACCAGATTTCAGACGTGCCCGCCGTGTTGGGCAGCCTGAACATCATCGCTGCGGAGTTAGACAGGTAAGGTGATGTGATGCAACGTTTCGGGTTCATTCTGGTGTTGATCACTTTTGCGGGGTTCACTGCGCACTGCGCAGCGGACGACGCCGAAGACTACGCAATTCTCAAGGATTGGCTTGCGTATACGGGTCAGAATACGTACTCGGCTCACTACCAGATCGGGTTTGAAATTGACCTCGGTGACAAAACGAACGACCTGCACCTGAAAGGGCTTGGCAAATTTGCCCCAAAACAGTTGTGGAAAATTAACCTCGCCACGACTGGGAAGATCACCGGGAAGGGATGGGAGTGCGGGATCACAAAGGAGGGTATCAAGGAACTCGCCGCTCTACCGGGACTTTCCTGGCTGCGTGTTCACCCCACCTTCGGTAACGATGATCTGAAAGAACTGATTGCTTGCAAGAAACTCGAGACTCTCATTCTCTTCTGGTCGAAGGTTGACGACAAAGGACTCGTCCATCTCGCAAGTATGCCGAAGTTGCGTGAGATCGATCTCACCCGAGCGGCCGTGACCGACGCTTGTTTCGAGCCTCTCTCGAAAGTATCAACGCTTGAGTCGATCAGCCTGTTCGACACAAGGATAACCGGGAAAGGGATCAGTCAACTCTCGGTGTTGCCCAAGCTCACCGATCTGAATCTGCTGTCCAGTGACGTGAAGTCGACCGCGCTGGAAGAGATTGGGAAACTGAAGTCACTCCGCAAACTGAATCTTACACGCGTGCCCGTGACCGACGATGGGCTGAAGGCATTGGCGGGACTGACCGAACTTCGTGAACTCAAACTAGGAGAGTCGAGGGTTACCGACGCGGGGGTTCAGCACCTTGCGGGGCTTAAGAACCTGACTCTGGTCTACCTTGATGGCCCCGATATCAGCGACGAAAGTGCTAAGATTCTGGCCAAGCTGACGAACCTGCGGACCGTGTGGCTCACTAACACCAAGGTCACGGATCAGGGGCTCAAGGAGCTGGTCGTATTGAAAGACATCCAGCAGCTCCATGTGGGCCGAACCAAAGTAACACCCGAAGGGGTCGCGGCGTTCAAAAAGATACTTCCAAACTGCACTGTTTTCGCGCGGTGAACTCGTTCGGATGAAGGACAACGCATGCCTGCGCTTTCCGAAGACATGAAGAACCGCATTCGGGCGTTCCTCCCGAAGTACCCGCGTAAGCAGGCGGCGACGCTGCCGGCGTTGCACCTCGTTCACGATGAACTGCGCACCGTGTCGAACGAGGCCATTGTTGAGATCGCCGAGATTCTCGAACTGCACCCGTCGGAAGTGCAGGACACGATGACCTTCTACGAGTTCTACAAGGGCGAAGGCCAGAAGAACGGCAAGACGCGGTTGTGGGTCTGTCGCGGGCTGGCGTGCATGCTTCGTGGCGCTTACGAACTGATCGAGCATTGCGAATCGAAGCTCGGCGTGAAGTGCGGCCACACCACCGAAGACGGCACGATCACGCTGGAGTTCGCGGAGTGCATCGGTGCGTGCGACGGTGCCCCGGCGTGTATGCGGGAAGACGTCCACGTGATGAACGTGACGCCCGAGCGGGCCGACGCGCTGATTACGGAATTGAAACTGAAGTGACTTGGCGAGCGGCCGGCGTCAGCCGGCTGTTCCCGGGATTAGAACAGCCGGCTGACGCCGGCCGCTCGCCGGAGCCGATTGTAATGCCTGCATACGAACCCATACTCCTGGCTCGCATCGATAAGCCCAACAGCGGCAAGCTGGAGGGCTACCGCGCCGATGGCGGCTACGCCACGTTCGAGCGCGCCCTCAAGGAAATGCAACCGGTTCAAGTCATCACCCAGGTGAAGGACTCGGGGCTGCGAGGTCGCGGCGGTGCGGGCTTCCCGACGGGCCTCAAGTGGACATTCCTCCCCAAGGATCACCCGGGGCCAATCTACCTGTGCGTGAACGCGGATGAGTCCGAGCCGTGTACGTACAACAACCGCATCCTGATGGAGAAGGACCCGCACCAGGTGATCGAAGGGATCATGCTGTCGTGCTACGCCATCAAGTCGAAGTGCGCGTACTTCTACATCCGCTACGAGTACGGCGACGGCTACCGCAGCATGCAGGCCGCGATTGACGAGCTGTACGCAGCGAGGCTCCTCGGCAAGAACATCCTCGGCAGCGGGTTCGACCTCGATATCGTGATGCACCGCGGGGCCGGGGCGTACATCTGCGGCGAAGAAACCGGGCTGATCGAATCACTCGAAGGCAAGCGAGCGTGGCCGCGAATCAAGCCGCCGTTCCCCGCTGTCGAAGGTGCGTTCCGCAAGCCGACGATCGTGAACAACGTCGAGACGATGGCGTGCGTCACGCAGATCATGAAACGCGGCATCGACTGGTTCAAGTCGCTCGGCGTGCCACCCGACCCGAAGAACCCCCGCGACGCCGGCAGCTACGGCCCGAAGCTCTACACGCTTGCCGGGCACGTCGAGAAGCCGATCTGCGTTGAACTGCCGATGGGCGTCACGATTCGTGAACTTGTCGAGAAGCACGGCGGCGGTGTGTGGAAGGGTCGCAAGGCGAAGGCCGTGAACCCCGGCGGGTTGAGCATGGGCTTCGTGGATGTGAACGCCCCGCTGAAAGGCGAGGACGGCAAGACCGAGTACGACATCCCGCTCGACTTCAACGGTCCGGGTAAGGTGCAGTGCCTCGGCCTCGGCACCGCAGCCGTCACTGTGATCGACGACCAGACGAGCATGGTCGATGTACTGCACAACGTCTGCCAGTTCTTCAGCCACGAAAGTTGCGGGCAATGCACGCCGTGCCGCGAAGGCACCGGCTGGATGTTGAAGATCGTGGATCGCCTCCGCCGTGGGCAAGGTCGTAAGGAAGACCTCGACATCCTCGTGGATGTGGCCGACCGCATCGGCATCATGCCCGGCACGACGATCTGCGGACTCTCCGACGGTGCGGGCTGGCCCGTGAAGACGGCGATCCGCAAGTTCCGTGCGGAGTTCGAGGCCGCGATCAAGAGCGGCACAAAGAGCCAGTACGCACGATCGCTGGAGGTCGTGGGGGCACACTGAGTGGTAGTTGGTACGAAATACAGGATTAACCACAGAGGCACGGAGACACAGAGAAATCAGGAGACCAATTGTGGAAGACAAAGACCAATTGACTGAACTTGTAATTGGTGCCGCAATTGAAGTCCACCGGATCATGGGACCGGGTTTGCTCGAGTCTATCTATCAACGCTGCATGGAGGAAGAACTTCGCTTGCGTGGTTGCAGTGTCAAACCACAAAGCCGGCTGCCACTGCTTTACAAAGGGGTTCCGCTTGGAGACGACTTGATCATCGACCTGTACTTCCCCGAACGTCTCGTTGTGGAACTAAAAGCTGTCGAGAAGCTCGTTCCAGTTCACGAAGCGCAGCTCCTGACTTATTTGCGGTTAAGCAAAACGCATGTGGGGTTGTTGATCAACTTCAATGTCCCCGTGCTGGTAAACGGATTGAAGCGGATGGTGCTGTGAGATCGACAGGATCGTTCAGCATAGCCCGGTAGCCATATAAGTGTCTCTTGTTTTCTCTGTGTCTCGGTGCCTCTGTGGTTAATTTTTCTTCTCGGATATCCGTGCCATGCCGACGGTTTATGTGAACGACAAGCCGGTGGAGATCGGCACCCAGAAGCTCAACTGCGTCCAGGCGGCGGAGTTGGCCGGGCAGTTCATCCCACACTACTGCTGGCACGAGGCCCTGTCGGTCGTCGCGAGTTGCCGCATGTGTCTCGTCGAGGTTGGCGACGTCAACCCGAAAGACGGCGTGCTGACGATGCAGCCGAAAGTCGTCCCGGGATGCCAGACCCCGGTTCGCGACGGCACGACCATTGTCACCGGTGAGTACGACAAGCGCGACGCTTCGCTCCCGACTCGGCCGTACGACGCGAACTACCTCAAGGGCGGCCCTCCTGGAACGCGAGCCAAGAAGTCGCAGGCCGACACGCTTGAAGGCTTGCTCATCAACCATCCACTCGATTGCCCGGTCTGCGACAAGGCCGGCGAGTGCAAGCTGCAAGACTTCTCGTTCAAGTACGGTCGGTCGGAATCGCGTATGGTGGACGTGAAGAACACGCCGCCGAACAAGCCGGGCCTTTCCAGCAAGATCACGCTGTTCACCGATCGCTGCATCATGTGTACGCGGTGCGTGCGGTTCACCCGCGAGATCAGCGGCACCGCCGAACTGATGGTGAATGGTCGCGGTCACCACGAGGAAATCGATACCTTCCCCGGCCGGCCGCTCGAAAACAAGCTCGCTGGCAACGTGGTCGATCTGTGCCCGGTCGGTGCCCTCGGCAGCAAGGACTTCCTGTACAAGCAGCGCGTGTGGTACCTCAAGGAAAGCAGCGGCGTCTGCTCTCGGTGCAGCACGGGTTGCAGCATCCACGTCGATTCCAACAAGGACATTGTGTACCGCCTGCGGGCACGGGTGAACCCCGAGGCACAAGGGCACTTCATCTGCGATGAAGGTCGCTACGGCTATCACTTCGCGAACTCGACCGAACGGCTTCAGCGGCCGATGGCGAAGGCCGACGGTGCGTTGAAGCCCGCCCCGTGGAACGTCGTCACGCCGCAACTCAAGCAGGCGTTCGCGAAGGCCGTCACCGATAACGCGAAGTCAGTGATCGGCGTGCTGTCGCCGTTCCTCACGGTCGAGGAAGCGTTCCTGTTCGCGACCTACTTCAAGAGCCTGTCCGCCGACGTGCGGCTCGTTCTCGGGCCGGTGCCGGTCGTCGGGCAAGACGACAAGTACCCCAAGGACGTGAAGGGGAACGCGGTCGAACCGACGAAGTTTGTGATCCGTGCCGAGAAGTGCCCGAACCGTCGCGGGGTCGAGACGATTCTCAAACACTTCCAGACGCGCGTGATTCCGATCACGGACGTGTTGAAGGAAACCGTATCGGCAGCGTGGTTCGCTGGCGGCTACCCAGACAAGGCCGCCGTGGACGTGGCAGGCTGGAAGTCGCCCGCGTTGCTGGTGGTGCAGGATCTCTTCGCGACGCCAGTCAGCGCCGAGGCGACGTTCCTGTTACCTGCAACCACGAGCTTCGAGAAGGACGGCACGTTCGTCAATCACGCGGGTCTGGCTCAGACCTTCGCCCGTTCGGTGAAGCCGCCGACGGAGATTCGCACCGAGTTGCAACTGGCGTTCGACATGCTCGGCCGCAAGGGACTTGTGCAAGCAGCCGCGATCCGTGCGGAACTGGCGACGGTGGTGCCGTTCTTCGCGGGGCTTGCCGCGAAGGAACTGCCCACGAACGGAGTTCGATTCGAGTTGCCGACGGTGTGACTTTAGTAATTAGCACCCGGCAAGCCGGGTGTCGCGACTGGAAAGCGGCCAATGCCCCCATTTGACCCTCTATATACCGCGATCGTCATCGTCTGCCTGGTCGGCGGCGTTCTCGGGTTGTGCGCGTTCCTCACGCTCTCCGAACGCAAGCTGTCGGCGTGGATGCAGGATCGTGTCGGCCCGAACCGCGTCGGTCCCGGCGGCTTGCTTCAGCCCATGGCTGACGGCGGGAAGTTCTTCCTCAAGGAAGAAGTGATCCCGGACCACGTTGACAAGATCTTCTACATCATGGCTCCAGCCGTCGCGGTGGGAACGGCGCTGCTCACGCTCGCCGTGGTGCCGTTTGGTTCGACCACTCCCGCGCCCGAACCATCGGCGTCGGTCGCTCATTTCGAGCAGCAGCAGGCCGAATACCAGCAGCACTTCTCGTTCGTGATGAACCCCGGAATGGATATCGGTGTGCTGTACCTGTTCGCCGTCGGCTCGCTCGCCGTGTATGGTGTGATCCTCGCGGGCTGGAGCGCGAACAACAAGTACTCGCTCCTCGGCTCGCTGCGTGCGTCGGCCCAGATCATCAGCTACGAAATCCCGCTTGGAATGTCGGTGATCGGCGTGTTCTTGATCTGCGGCTCGTTGAACCCCGAGAAGATCATCGCCTGGCAAACCGATAACGGTCCGTACTGGCTCATCCTGTTTCAACCGCTGGCGCTGATGCTGTTCATGACCAGCAGTTACGCCGAGGCGAACCGACTGCCGTTCGACCTCCCCGAAGCGGAGCAGGAACTCGTTGGCGGCTATCACACGGAATACTCAGCCCTGAAACTTGGGTTGATGCTGCTGTCGGAATACGTCCACCTCATCGCGGGCAGCTTCATGCTGTCGGTGATGTTCCTTGGCGGCTGGAGTCTGTTCGGCCTTGAAGCCGTCTCGGACGACCCGATCATCGCGGCCGTCATCAAGCTGCTGATCCTCTGCGGGAAGATGTTCGCCCTGTGTGTCTTCGCCCAGTTGGTGCGGTGGACCATCCCGCGATTCCGTTTCGATCAGCTCATGAACATCGCCTGGAAGGTGCTGCTGCCGCTGGCGCTAATGAACCTGATTTGCGTGATGGTCGTGAAACAACTGGGAGCGCCGCTCATCGTGTTGACCATCACGTCCGGCGTGCTGGTCATCGGTGCCGGGTTGTTCTCGGTGTGGACAGCGGGATCGGTGACGAACCCGAAACGCAAGGTCGTGAAATTGCCCGCAGGCATCCCCGCGGGCGTGACATACGCGAGTTGATTGTTGTTAGCGGTCGCCCCAGCGGGGCGACGCCTGAGTGTCGCTCCGCTGGGGCGACCGCTACACAAGTGCGAGATGATTCCATGCCGATCCCCGAGTCTGACGTGCAGTGGGTTGAGGAAGTCCGGCTGGGCTTCTGGGAGCAACTGTACGTTCCGTCCATGCTCGACGGGTTGAGGACAACCATCGGCCACATCTTCAGCCCGCAGGTGAAGACGGAGCAGTACCCCGAGCAAGAGCCGAAGATGCCCGCGAATTATCGCGGCGTCCACCGGTTGAACCGCGATCACGAGAACCGGGTAAAGTGCGTGGCGTGCTACATGTGCGCGACCGCGTGTCCCGCTCACTGCATCGACATCGTGGCCGCTCCCGCTCCGACCGACTGGAAGGACCGAGAGAAGTATCCCGAGACGTTCGTGATCGACGAGCTCCGGTGCATCTACTGCGGCATGTGCGAAGAAGCCTGCCCCGTTGATGCGATCGAACTGACAACGCTCTACGATCTCACCGGGTTGAGCCGCGAAGAGATGATCTTCGACAAGGAGAAGTTGTTGAGCGTGTTCGACCAGACCACGAAGGCCGGGACCGACCCGGTTCGCACTCGCGCCGGCCGCCTGGGCGCGGCATCGGATACGGCACCGGGAGTGTGACGGAACTCGTTAGTTATTGTCGCGTTCCCCTTCGGATCGCGGCTAAACGGTGTATGGGGGCTGCCACAACGCAGGCACGCCATATACCTTCCGTGTCCGCTTGTGAAAAATTGCACGAGCCCTGAATGAACCTGTTCGCACTATCGCCGATGCAAGAATCCGCCGGGCAAATCGCCCTCGCGGCCGTGCTTGCGATTGTCGGGTTCGCGTTCCTGCTTCCCCAGCCGAAAGGTCGGAAGGTTGCAATCGGAATCGCGGCCCTGATTGCGTCCGCGGCAGTCTTTGTCGCGTGGCTCTACTCGACCTACAGCCGACCGATGCCGGACATCCTCGGCACCGTGCTGTTCTGCCTGTTCTCCGCTGGTGCCCTCGGATTTGGGACGGTTCTGGTCGTGCAGGCGAACCCGGGCCGCGGGGCCATCGCCTTCGCCTTCGTGATCCTCAGCACTTGCGGGTTGTTCCTGCTGCTGGCCGCACCGTTTTTGATGGCCGCGACGATCATCATCTACGCCGGGGCGATCATCGTCACGTTCCTCTTCGTGTTGATGCTGTCGCACGCGGGTGGGCCGTCCGCTGAGAACAACCGAAGCCGCGAGCCGCTCCTTGGTGCCCTGGCTGGGTTCTCGTTCACGGGGTTGGTGCTGTTCTCGCTGTATCTGTCGCAGGGCGGGGCCAACGCCGCAAACCCTGCCGAGACACCGATCACCGCGCAACGCCTACCTGCACAGGTGCTGACACTGGAAGAGCGGAACTCGCTGCTTGCGGCCGTCGAAAAACTGGACGCGGTCGAGGAACAGCTCGGCGCAGGCACGACTCCACCCGCGCAGCGAAGAAGCGTGGTCGAATACTTCGAGGGCATCCGGGATCAGATCGGAACCGTGGTTGGCTCGAACACGCTCAGCCGCGATGGGTCGATCAGCGTGCGGCTCGAGAAACTGCCCATGTCGCCGGGCGAGAAGGTCACGCCGCTGCGTAACGACAAGCAAGCACTCACCGTTCTCCGGCAAGCCGCAGAGATCCGGAAGCAGAACGAAAAAGCGTTCGATGCTGTGGTGAACAACGTGTTCGACGGCAAGCCGAGCCGCGAGACCACCAAGAGTGAACTTCGTAACCTTCGCGATGATGTGGTGGTTCTGGCCGGTGCCGGTGGCCTGCCCGCACGAAACGTCGGGAACCTCGGTTATCTCCTGTACGCGGATCACCTGCTGGCCGTCGAACTGGCCGGTACCCTCCTGCTGGTCGCCACCATCGGGGCCATCGCCATCACTCAGCGGAAGGGAGCCGTGCTGTGAGGGAAAAAGGAAACAGGAAAAAGGAAAAAGGGCAGACGGGAGCCACGGAATGATTACGCTGTGGCACTATCTCGCGGTTGCAGCCGCACTGTTCGGCATCGGTCTCGTCGGGTTCCTCACCCGGCGGAACATGATCATCATGTTCCTGTGTGCCGAGATGATGTTCCAGGGTGTCGCGATCAACTTCGTTGCGTTCGCCCGGTATCATGGCAACCTGCAAGGGCAGGTGTTCGTGCTGTTCATCATCGCTGTTGCGGCGTGTGAAGCGGGAGTCGCGTTGGCCTTGTTCCTGATGATGTATCGCCGCGGAAAATCGCTCGATGCGACGGACTGGCAATCGCTGCGGGAAATGGGCGTGCCACCGACTGTCGATACCGTTCCATTGCCGGTTGAACCGGTAACCGAAGACGAGCATCTGGCCCCCGCCGGAGTGCGGCCGAAGCACGTTCCGACCGAGGAGGAGGCCGCCCGTGTCTGACCCGATCGACCTCGCCTTGCTCATCCTCGGTTTGCCGCTGCTCGCTTGCATCATCGCTGCATACCTCGCGATCACGAAATCGCCTGCGATGAAGTTCGCACACGTTCCGCTGATCCTCGGCTGCGCCACAGGCGCGGTTCTGGGAATCATCCTGCTGCTCAAGGTTGCCGGTGGACACGAACATCGCTGGATCTCAGATCCAATGACGTGGTTCGCGGCCGGCAATCTGAAGGTTAGCTTCCAGATCGCAGTGGATCCGCTGTCGGCGATCATGCTCGCGATGGTGACGTTCATTTCGACGTGGATCGCGATCTTCTCGTCCGGCTACATGCATGGCGAGAAGGGCTACGCCCGCTTCTTCGCGATCATGAGCCTGTTCGTGTTCAGCATGTGCGGGCTGGTGCTGTCGAACAACTTTCTGCTGCTCGTCGCGTTCTGGGAAGGGGTCGGCGTCTGCTCGTACCTGCTGGTCGGGTACTACTACGAGAAGCCCTCGGCCGCTGCCGCTGCCCGAAAGGCGTTCCTCGTCACACGACTGGGCGATGTCGGCTTCCTGCTGGGTATCTTCCTGTTGTGGAAGATGGGCGGCTGGAACACCAGCCTGACGGCGCTGTTCGATTACATGACGAAGTTCCCACCCGATCAGGGCGAACTCACGGCCGCGTGCCTGCTGCTGTTCTGCGGTGCGGTCGGCAAGAGTGCTCAGTTCCCGCTCTACGTCTGGTTGCCGGACGCGATGGAAGGCCCGACACCCGTGTCGGCCCTCATCCACGCCGCAACGATGGTCACGGCCGGCGTGTACCTGCTCGCACGATGTGCACCGCTGTTCGCGATGTCCCCGGTTGCTCAGATCGTCGTGGCCAGCGTTGGCGGCATCACGGCAATCCTGGCGGCGTTCATCGCGCTGGCTCAAAACGACCTGAAGCGAGTCCTTGCGTACTCCACCGTAAGCCAGCTTGGATATATGTTCCTGGCGCTCGGCACGGGCGGCGCGATCAGTCCGATCTTCGCCGTGACGGCCGCGATGTTCCACCTGTTCACACACGCGTTCTTCAAGGCTCTGCTGTTCCTGTCCGCCGGGAGTGTGATGCACTCGATGGGCGGGGTGATCGACATGCGGCGGTTCGGCGGCTTGCGAAAGCTCATGCCGGTCACGCACATCACGTTCCTGTGCGGCGCGGCAGCACTCGCGGGCTTGCCGCTGCTCTCCGGCTTCTGGAGCAAGGATCTGATTCTCGAAGCGCTCACCAAAGCGAGCGAAGGGAATCGCTACACCGGCGGGTATTTCGTCCTGCTGCTCGTCTCGCTCATCACGGTGTTCATGACCGCGTTCTACACGTTCCGGGCGTACTTCCTCACATTCTGGGGTCCGGAACGCATCCCCGAAGAAGCGGGCCATCATGCACACGAGTCGCCGTCGCGGATGACGGTGCCGCTGATGGTACTCGCGGTCGGTGCGGTGTTCGTCGGCATCGCGGTGGAGCCGTTCAATCACAAGTTCAGCCACTTGCTTGAGCACGCCCCGACGCTGCTCCAGGCAGAAGCGGCATCGCACACGGAAAAGATTCCGCACCACTTCAACATGGTGCTGGCGAGCATCGGAACCGCACTGGCACTTGGCGGCCTGGGGCTGGCGTTCCTGATGTATCGCAAAGGATCGGAAACGCTCCCCGCAGCGATCGAACCAGTATTCGCACTGTCGCGGAACAAGCTCTATGTAGACGAACTCTACGGAGCAGTCTTCGTGAAGCCGGCTGGCGTGCTGGCGTTCCTGTCCTCGGCCTTTGATGGATTCCTCGACGCGATGGCCCGGCTGATCTCCGCGATTCCACGATTCGTGGGTTGGGGAATTCGGCCGATCCAGAACGGACTGGTTCAGTTCTACGCTCTCTCAATGGCGCTGGGGCTGACCGTGTTGTTGACGTTCGTGGTGTTCCGAATCGCGCGTTAAATTTGGACTCGCATGGACAAGATTTCCGAGATCGTCGCCGCTCCCCTGACCAGCCGCATTCTGCTGTTGTTGGTGGTGCTCGTTCCATTCCTGTCTGCGTTCTTCGTTTCGCTATTCGGGAAGCGCAGTCGCCGCATCGCGCTATTCCTCGCCTTCGTTCACCTGGGGCTGACCGCGTGCGTCGTGACGCTCGGAACCATGCACTTGAACGTGCGTGCCGAGCAATCCCCGAACCGAGAGCGTGGCCTCATCAAGTTCCAGCCGACGTTCGTGCCTGGCGATGCAGCCGGCAGAACAGGGCAGACGGGTAGCACAGGCTGGACACTGTTGAGCCTCACGTCATCCCCACCGAGCGCGAACCGGGCCGGCCCGTATGTGCAGTTCTACCTCGGCATGGATGGGTTGAACCTCTGGCTCGTGGCGCTGTCGAGCTTCATGCTCATCCCGGCGATCCTGGTTTCGTGGGAATCGGTGAAGGAACGTCCCGGGGCGTTCTTCGGCTGGCTGTTCTTCCTGCAAGGGGCCGCCATCGGGGCGTTCCTGTCGTTCGATGTGATCCTCTTCTACGTCTTCTTCGAGTTAACGCTGATCCCGGCGTTCTTCCTGATCGGCAACTGGGGGCAAGGTTCAGGGCGCCGCGACGCGGCCCGCAAGTTCTTCCTCTACACCCTCGCGGGGAGTTTGCTCACTCTCGTGGGCGTCCTCGGCGTGGTGGTCACCAATCCCGATCCGTTGACGGGCCAGATCACGTTCTCGCTCCCGGATCTGATGGGGAACGTTCAGCACTCGTTGAAGATCGCGCATGATGAAGCTCTCGCCGGGAAGCCCGAGAAACTTGCTTCGTTGCAAGCCACGCAGTTCTGGCTGTTCCTCGCGATGATGGCCGGGTTCATGGTGAAGGTGCCAATCTGGCCGTTCCACACATGGCTCCCCGGTGCCTACGGTGAAGCACCGATCGGGGTCACGATCCTGCTGGCGGCGTTGCTCGCCAAGCTGGGCACGTTTGGCATCCTGCGGTTCGTGTTACCACTGACTCCTGATGCGGCGATCGTCTACGGTTTGCCCGTGGTCGGGTCGCTGGCCGCGTTCGGTATCGTCTATGCCGCGCTCTGTGCGTATGCCCAGCGCGACATGAAGTTGATGATCGCGTACAGTTCCGTGTCGCACCTTGGGTTCCTGGTCCTGGCGATCTTCGCCTTCAACGTCGAAGGGCTGAGCGGTTCGGTGCTGCACATGGTCAACCACGGTCTCAGCACCGGGGCCGTGTTCGCATTGTTGGCGTTCCTGATCGACCGTTACCGCACGACGCAGATCTCGCAATACGGCGGTCTAATGGGGCGGTTCCCAAACTTCGCACTGCTGACGTTCATTCTGTGCCTGGCGAGTGTCGGCCTTCCCGGGTTGAACAACTTCGTGAGTGAAATGCTGATGCTGGCGGGACTCTTCCACGCCGACATTCCTCGAAGCAGCGGCTACACGCTCGCCGCCATCGGGGCGTTCAGCATCTTCCTGAGTTCGTGGTACATCATGACCATGCTCCAGCGGGTGTTCTTCAGCCCGTTGAAAGAGCCATTCCCGGTTGATCCCGAGTCGGCCACTCCACCGGCCGATGTGAGCCGACGGGAACTGTTCGCGTTCGGATCGCTGGCGGGATTGTGCCTGTTGCTCGGGTTGTATCCACAACCGATCCTCGACACGATCCGGAGCGATGTGCAGGCTCTCACCTACATCGGCAACGATGCGCGTGCCCGCGTGAAGGGCGAACCGCTGCCAGTGGAGATCATCCACGAGTCGCCATTGGTGATCCCTAATAGCACACCGAAAAAGGGCAGGTAGGCAGTAACGTTGTTCGAGCCGGTCGCTGACGTTCCCGGCTCGCCAAGTTTCCAGAGGCCACACAACCGTGAATCCGCTGTCCGATCCGCAGTTGCAGCAAACCCTGACAGGCGTCTTCCGGCTCGTCGTCCCGGAGATCGCTCTGGTCGGCACGGCGTGCGTCGTGTTCCTGTTCGGCAGCATCTGCAATCGCCGCTGGCTGTGGTTCACCGTTTCCCTCTTGGGCGTGATCCTCGCCATGATCCTCGCGGGCACGGTGAAGACAACCACCCCGGAAGTACTTACTGCCGCGTCGATCGTCCCCGATGCAACGGCGGGATTCATCCGCTGGATCGCGCTTATCAGTGCCGCGGTGATGCTGTTCATCACGTGGCCGGAAGTGTCTCGGTCCACTGCTGCCGAGTACTACGGCTGTTTGCTCGTCGCAGTCGCCGGAACATCGCTGGTCGGCCGCGCAAACGACCTCATCACCCTGTTCCTGGCGCTCGAACTCATCAGCATTCCGACGTACATCCTGCTGTACCTGCCGGTGCGAACAAAGCTGAATCAAGAAGCTGCGGGTAAGTACTTCCTGCTCAGCGTGCTGTCGTCCGCTGTTCTGCTCTTCGGCTTCAGCTACCTCTACGGATTGACGGGTAGCACCAATCTCACCGTCATCACCGACACGCTCACGAAGGCGAACGCGGAAGTGCTGTCGCCGATGGCGCTGGTTGGCATCGTGCTCGTGATCGCTGCCATCGGTTTCAGGATCACAGCAGTGCCGTTCCACTACTACGCTCCGGACGTGTATGAAGGCGGCCCGACGGGCGTCGTCTCCATGATCGCGGTGCTGCCGAAGATTGCAGGCTTTGCTGCACTCGCCCGGATTCTGGGGCTGGTTGGTGCCGATACCCGCCACCTTCCGTTCGATTCGGAATCGCAATTACCGCTCCTGCTGTGGATTATCGCAATACTGACGATGACGCTCGGAAACGTGCTCGCACTGCTGCAAGACAACATCCGTCGAATGCTCGCGTACTCCAGCGTTGCTCACGGCGGGTACATGCTCATCGGCATCGTGGTGGCGTGTTCCCTGCCCGATGCGAAGGGTCACATTCGTCTATCGACGGTAGCTTCCGTGACCGGCCCCTCGGTTGGGGGCATCGACGCGCTGTTCGTGTACCTCGCCGCATATGCCCTGATGACCTTCGGGGCGTTCGCCGCGATCATGTATCTCAGCACTCCGGAACGGCCCGTTGATGCGATCGATGATCTCGCGGGAATCGGCCAGACGCACCCCATCACGGCGGGAACGATGGCGGTGTTCCTCTTCAGCCTGATCGGGTTGCCGGCGACTGCTGGCTTCGCCGGGAAGTTTCTGCTGTTTGTCGGTGCCCTGACTGCCCCCGCCGACACGACCACGATGCGGAACCTGTACGTCCTGCTGGCCGTGATCGCGGCCGTGAATGCCGCCATCGGTGCTTGCTACTACCTGCGTGTGATCGGCGTGATGTATCTGCGAACTGCTCTGAAGCCAATCGCGAGTTCCCGCTCGGCTCCGACGCTGATCGCTGCGGTAGCTCTCGCGGGCGCGACGCTGATCTTCGGCATCTTCCCGCAACCGCTTGTCAATGCCGCCCGCAAGGCCGCGCCGGTTCCCGAAATCCCTGCCACCGTGACCGCGAACGCACGGTGACTCAGTGAATCGAGCCGGAAATGGCAGCGACCGGAGTTATCTCTTGCAGATAACTCCGGTCGCTGTCATTCCAGGCTCGTATTTGTGCTGATTACCCGACGTAGATACCCGCCAGGATTGATTGCCCGGGGAACGGGAACACCGTTTCGAGCGGGGCGACCGCTGAACTGGTGACCGACAACACTCGCACCCAACTCGACGCTCCGCCTGAAGCAGACGTCACCAGTTCCTCCTTGCCATCGCCATTGAAGTCCCGCGTGGTCACCCGGATGCCGCTCTGATCGGTGGTGCCGTTCGCGTAAAACTCCTGGAGAGGTGTTAGGCTCGAAATGGCGGTCTGTGGATTCGCTGTGATGTCGGCCCCGGACCACACCCGAACCAGAGACGCCCCACCCGAATCTTGCGACACAATCAGATCGTCGTATCCGTCCCCATCAATGTCGCCACTCGACACGTTCACCCCGGTTCGGAGCGTCGAATCGAAGGCGAGGAACGATGGCCGCATTGTGGCCGTGCGACCCGCGGCGAGTGCCGCTCCGTCGTAGATCGCTACCCTCGGAGCCTGCCCCGCACCCGTTCCCAGGATGAGGTCGGCAGCGCCATCGTGGTTCAGATCGCCCATCGCGACCCGAACACCGTTGCGGTTTGCCACACCAAACGGCTGGAACGAGAGCGACTTCACCAGCTTCCCGCTCGTGACGCGATACACCTCGATGAGCGGCGAACCTCCACGGTCGGCCGACACAACGAGTTCGGCCTTGCCATCCTTGTCGATGTCGCCCGCCATGATGTAGGCCCCGCCGGTGAAGCCGTTGAGAACCACAGTTGATCCCACGAGCATCGAGTTCGTCGCCCCGTCGATGATGCGTGTTCTCGCGACTCGTCCGCCCCCGGTGGTGAATGCGTAATCGGCAACCCCGTCTCCGTTGAAGTCAGCGACGGCAGTGCGAACGGTGCCGTTGTAACCAGAGAACGGAGTGAAGGTCTTGCCGACGTAGGCGAGCGTCCCAGAAGTATCCCGGGCATACATGGCAACCTGCCCGGTCTGACCGGAGAGCAAGACGGGTGGAACCGCGACGGTTGGAGGTACAGCCGGTGGCGGTGGAACGACAGGCGGCGTGGGAGGTGGCGGAATCGTAGGAGGCGTCACGGGGGGACTGACCACCGCCCCGGCAGCCCAACCGACATCCAGGAACGCGGCCTGATCGAGACTCGTCCAGGTTCTTCGTTCACCCTTCTGGAGTACAGGCTCCAACACGGCATGTTCGCCGTTGGGATCCAGGTTATTGGCCCAGTGGGCGGAATCCGAGTTCACCGGGACCGGGCCACCATAAACGGCCACGGAATTAGCCCCGATGAAGGTTCCGTTTTGCACCTGGGAGAACCACTGCGGCGCTGTGCCGATGCCCAGAAGGTGGCCGATTTCATGTGTCGCAACCGAATAGAAATCGATTTCCTGCGGATCGAGTCCAGTTGTTGTGAGTCCGAAGTGCCAGGTTTCGGAAGAGTCGAATGCAAGGCTACCGCCCCACGGCGCGAAGCCCGACCACCCACGTGTCTTGACGGTGTTCCCCCAGCTTGCGGATCCGGACCAGCCATAGCCGCCCGAACCGCCCTGGCCCGCTTCGCCCCCGGGCATCGCACGCCCACCGACATAGACAATGAGCGTGTTCGCCGGGACATTCAGGTTCGAGATCGTGTACTGCTGCCCGGAGTTCGGATTGAAGAAAGCCGCAGTCCACGAGTTGCTGCCCGAGGCGGAGATGGACGAGAAATTGGCTGAGACACGCTGCCCCATCTCCTGGGCCACTTGCCGAAGCACCGCTTTTGCGTCTGGGTTACTCTCAAAGAAGCCGTTGCCGCCATTGGCCCGCAGGTCGAGCGTGAAGTCGAAGGCGATGTTGATCGCAGGGACTTCTCGCGCTTCGAGCGCTTCGAGAGCGAGGCGAGTGGCCGTCGAGCGAATAGACCGCGTGCTCATGGAGGTCTCTGCGACTTCTCCTGCCCGAGCATCGTGGGAAGCGTACCTGCTCCCAGCGAGATGCCCGTGGCAAGTGAGTTCCGAGAACCGCCGGCTGCCTCCATACGGCCGACGTGGTGATCCGTTGGCACGGCGCATAGCACCGCACATCGGAGAACCGAGCGAACCGGATAATCCGGTTGGATAAACTGCGTAAGACGTACCTTCCACGCGGTCGCAAGTGCGACTGGTAGGGTTGTATCACCTGGAACAGCTAGTGAGGCACGCGAGAACTTTACGCGCACCGATTTCGGGGGGCAATCCTTGCTGCGGCACGCGGCGACCCCGGGATACTGGGGTCGGGTGAACGTGCTCCGCGTTACACTATATACGTAGAACGGTTTCTCCGGGTATGTCAAATTACCCAGCAGAATTGATTATTCTAGTTAGATTGGCTCCCAAGTGTATGAATAGTTTCTCCAGTCAGTATAGATTATCAATTCCTCAATCTAGGCCCGTGTCAATCGCCAGTTAGTATGCTCCAGTTTTCCCAGACTTCGAAATCGGTACACCTGGAATGATCGGAACAGTTTGCCGAGTGTGACGTGATGTTCGCGCCGCGGGCGGGCTCTATCGCGAGATTGGTGATTGGTGGTTGTGCGGAACAGTCGGTACACTCGGATTCTCCCGCCCGTACCACAGATCCGGATTTCACCATGCTCACTCGTCGCGAAGCACTGGCCGCCATCGCTGTCACTGGCGGCATCCGTCCCGCGTTCGGCGCGGATAACAAGAAAGATCCCGGGGGGGCCCACCTCCGGCTTTCCACGTTTGTGACCGAGATCACGCCGCCGATCGGGCATCCGTGCATGGGTGGTGGGATCGCTCCCGTGAAGGAAATCATCGACCCGCTATTCGCGCACGGCTTCGTGATCCGCGGCGTGGGGAAGCCCATCGCGTTCGTGTCGCTCGACTGGTGCGAGGTTCGCAACGGTGCTTACGAACTGTTCCGCACCCAGATTGCCCGGGCGCTCGACACCGATCCGGTTCGCGTCATGTTGTCGTGCATTCACCAGCACGACACGCCGATTGCTGATCTCGAAGCACAGCAGTTGTTGGAGAAGCACAAGGCGAAAGGCGCGATTTGTGACATTGCATTTCTCGAAAAGGCCGTCGGTCGTGTCGCCGATGCCGCGAAGGATTGTCTCAAGGTATCTCAGGCGATCACTCACATCGGCACGGGCGAGGCGAAGGTCGAGAAAGTGGCCTCCAACCGGCGGTACACCGACGCGGATGGGAAGGTGCATTACAACCGTATGTCGGCGACTCGAGATGCGAAGATTCGCGATGGCGAGGAAGGGACCATCGACCCATTCGTGAAGACGCTCTCATTCTGGAACGGCGACACCGCACTGCTCGGCCTCTCGGCATATGCCACACACCCGATGAGCTTCTATGGTCGCGGTGGCGTCACGGCCGACTTCGTGGGGATGGCCCGCAAACTCCGCCAGGCCGATACGCCGGGCGTGTTTCAGATGTACGCTTCGGGTTGCAGCGGGAACGTGACCGCTGGCAAGTACAACGACGGCGACCCCGCAAACCGGCCCGTACTGGCTGCGAGAATGAACGCCGGGATGGCTGCCGCGTGGAAGGCGACCAAGAAGACGCCCGTGAAGGATGTGGCGTTCCGCTCGGTGCCACTGATGCTCGAAGCCCGCACGTCCGCAGGCTTCTCCGAAGAGGCACTTCTCAAACGACTGAAGGATGATCCGAAGCCGTTCGGGCAGTGTCTCGCGGCACTCGGGCTAAGTTGGAAGCAACGCTGCGACGCGGGCAAGCCGATCGACGTTCCCGTTCTCGATTTCGGTAACGCGGTGCTGATGCTACTTCCCGCCGAAAGTTACATCGAGTTCCAGCTCGCGGCACAGAAGACGCGACCGGATTCATTCGTGGTGGTCGCGGGATATGGCGAGTGTGGCCCGGGGTACATCCCGATCGAGCGAGCCTGGAAAGAGAACGATGGCAACCTCAGCGACTGGTCGTGGGTGAACCCTGGCAGCGAGAAGCGCATGACCGATGCCATCGAGAAGGCATTGAAGGTCGGTTAGAAACGATGGCGTCGGCGAGCCACGGGGTTCATCCCTATCCCGTTCGGCACGTTATTTGCGCGTTGCGCATTTATGGTACTCTGGTTAACCTCACGGCGAACTATCGCCGGGAGGTCGTTATGGCCAAGTCCGTTTCTGTTCAAGCCCTTCGAT